>Ga0207747_1001647_pt1 | contig 14875 bp, 10 predicted proteins | sample HigsolmetaGSP11D_FD_184839 | JGI IMG/M metagenome (GOLD analysis project Ga0207747, IMG submission 184839) | High solid enriched microbial communities from the Joint BioEnergy Institute, USA - SP1-1-D (SPAdes) | ecosystem: Engineered > Bioreactor > SSF (Solid state fermentation) > Aerobic >...
CGTTCGCTCGGCGGCCTGTTTTATTTGCTTTGTGACGAAATCGGCGCGGTGGACTGGGTCGTAGCGTTACAGCAATTGGTCGATTTGATCCATGAAGTCGCTGCAAAAGCAGGCAAAAAGCTTTCGGTATTTATTCAGCGTCAACTCAAGGAGTGGATTGCTGCTCTGCCCAATTACATCAAGGCTTATCTGCCTATTTCATGCTGCGAAAGTTGAGTATTTAACATCAACAATTATCATCTCTGGATCTCAATGCGATATTTGCGGGTAGGGTCCAGCCACTCGCCGTTGTATGGCTTTCCTTCAACAATGACTTTACACCCCTGTTCCAACGCCAGCATAATGCCGGGAAGCACGTCCCATACATAGGCACCCTTGGGGTTTATAAATTTCTTATAGTATCCATTAATTACATTGAATATATTGTAAACAGCACAACCAAAAATTCTGTACTCACCCGGTTCCTTCATTTGAGCCAACACCTCATCCGACATGGATGAAGATAAGCCTATTAATCTGGAGCTTCTGGGTGTAACATGATCCCCTGACATCAGTCTGAGTTCCAACTCCGGCATCAAGAGCAAGCTACCGAGGTGAACCGCATTCTTCCAGATTCCAAACGATCCCCCCCATTCTTTTAACCCTGAACAAAAATTTTCTGTTCCATCTATCGGATCTAGTACAATCGAATAACCGGTTGTACCTCCTCCTGACATAAAATCAAACGTCTCTTCACCAATAAAATAGGAATTTGGAAGTTTTTCTTCCACATAATCGCGCACCAAATTTTCGATCAGAAAGTCTGATTTGGTAACGAATGTACCGTCTGGCTTTATAGAGATTTCGTGCCTGTTTTCCCGGATGATTGACAAATTTCTTAATATGAGGTCAGAAACCCCACATAGTAGCGTACGTACTTCTTCGCGTTGCATTTTCGCTCCCCTATGTTTGGCTCGCTGTTAAGTTGATTGATAAAGTGAATCTGTGATAAACTTCAGACATATTACTTTACTATACTCCCGTACAACCTCCGAAATCTGCCGATTCATTTCCTTTATCGTATCTCTGTCTAGTCCTGTTTCCAGTTCGTTTTCTACGTAGTTGTTTGTTGATTCATATTGAAAGCCATCGAATCCGGCAACGGCTATTTCCTGAATATCAAGTCTGGCTAAAAGGGAAAAAAGCATAAGTGTAGCATTATCATTTACCAGCGGTTGCTGATTCAAATGATCGCTATAATTAACAACATAGCTGACTAGTTCTTTTTGTTCTTCAATTTCGACATTTGAAGTAACAATTACTTTTGAAGAAACGCTTCTCTGCGTTTCGAGAAACCTTTGGAACCGTTTGTTATTGCTAAAGAAGCAATAATCGGGTTTTATCCCGTCTCCATCAAAATTAACGGAAATAACTACAACATTATCATGTTGTGATAAGTATGTTTCTATATTCTTTCTTTGAATATTGATACTATTTCCCGGAGCCACAACGAGTACATTCTTTCCGTAAAGTTCCTGACGCAGTTCACGTACTGATTTTTCGTCGTCAATTTGGTGTTTCTGAAATTGCAAGTACAGTTCCGCTACATATTTCTCATTGTACAGCTCACGCTGGTCGGGATGTATGCTTCTTAGAATTTTACCAATGGATTTAACAGGAAGTGTTTTGCGGTTCAATAAGTAAGTCGCATAATTGGGATGGCAATTATTGATAGCCGCTAAATAATAGGGAACTGAATAACCCCATGTGTATTTCTTTGAAATGGCATCTATTGTTTCGTCAATTATTTCGAGCAAGTAGTCTGTGTTGTATATATAATCTCTAGTGAAGTTTAGATGTTGCGCAATTAATTCGGTGTTAAGATTCCCGGCTCCTCTTCCCATACCATAAACGGAGGAATCCAGTATGATTTGTCTCTTCGTATGGAGATCCACCAATTCTTGCGCATTTGAAAATGATAATTGCAAATTATTATGAGAGTGAAATCCGATTACTATGTCTTGATCAAGATTATTGTCAATTAAATAATACATCCGCAACAAGTCATTTTTTCTCATTAAGCCCAATGTGTCTACAATATAAAAAGCATAAGGTTGTAATTCATTTACGATTTTAATCAGTTTAAGCAGATATTCATCTGTATAGCTGGTAGTTCCCACGGGCTGAACATAGGTTTTATACCCTTTATCTTTTACAAGTTTACAGTACGCTATAGCTTCTTCGGCTTCATCTTCATGAAATGTTACACGAATGCCATTAATACTTTTTCCGTCATATTCCCGCAAGTTTTTAATATCCAAGTGACCATATCGAGTCATTGCGACAAATTGCGTTTTTCCTCTATCCGCAGGAAGTACGTCTTCAATTTGACACACATCAGAAAAGAGGCTCTTATCCGGATCATACTCTCCGTCTTCAAGAAATCCTGTTTCGACAATATCAATATTCGCTTTTGTCAAACGTGTTATTATACTCTTGATGTTCGAATATCCAAATCGCCAATTATTGATATATCCGCCATCTCTTAGTGTACAATCAAGTATCTTTATATTATTCATCTTTTCGCCCCTTTAATATGATTTGCTTAAAAATGGCATTGGCAAAATCAAAATCTTCCCTATTGTTAATATCTATGCTTTCCAGATTTGACAACTCTATGAAATACGGGTTGTTTCCAATTCGCCGTTTTTGTTCCAGTATCAATTGTCTGGAGTAAATGTATAACCCGCACGTTTCGGCATAGATTAATGGCAAATCTTGAGTCCTGGGGATATTCGTCAATTCAAAGTTTAATGGTTTGCCATCTCTCCAAAGAAACTCTTGTATCCGTTGAACTCCGACAGCTGAATCGAAGGAACCATCTATTACTTTCTGAATGCCTTTATCAATACTGGACGCTCTAATAAACGGAGCTGTAGTATGAGTTAATACATAAAAGTCAGCTGGTACCTCTTGAGCAAAAGAGATTAACACCTCATTAAATGGTGTGCTGGACAAATCCAAATGAGCACTTCTTTGTAGAAAATCAATTCCCTCTATTAAATAATTTTTAATAGATGGATCACTACAGTAAACATATCTTTCGTCCACACCTTGAACATCAAGTAAAGTTCTTAAAATATACTTTATAAGAGGTTCTCCACCTTCAAATGGTAATATGTTTTTGTTTGGTAACCGCTCACTATTCATTTTTATAGGTACAAATGCAACAACCTTCATTACTCTCCCCTCCATTCTATGATTTCTGAACAAGTTGCTTTCTCAATTCGGACTCCAATTTGATATAATGATCCAACCTCTTTTCTGTTGCTTCCAGTATCCCTTCAAGAACTTTTATTCTAATCTCAAGATCGTTCAATTTCCGAGTCTCAATTTCCTGATTCAAATTCGGCAACTTGTATTTCAAAGCCATAGTCTGCAACTCCCTCCTAATGTCATAATTTTTCGAGTATATCAATAGTACGTTGTTTTTGGATTTGTCTTGCTGTGCCTTTTTCTGCTCCCATACAATCGGCGAAATATAAGAAAAGACGTCTTTATTAGGGTAACTATAAAATATATACTTACGGGTTGAATTTAAGAATATAAATACCGTGTTTTCCGAACAAACATTCATGGCACGAATTAGTCGCTCGTCACCATTAAGTTCAGAAGAGAAAATATCATCAACTAACACAACATTTTTACCTTCAGTAATTTTCTCAAAGTCTAAAAATTGAAAATCAACTTTCTTTTTTAAATTTGAATAGCGCATTAAATTTTCTATCAGTATATCGTCTGTATTATAAGTGAACATATTGTAATCTTTCATTGCGTTGAGTATTGTGTACAGCGCTATATAGTAACCATGTATAATGCTGTAATTTTGCTCAAAGAACTTTGTGAAGCGAATAGGCTTTTTATATCCTGCTAATGCATCTACTGAAGTTGACGTTATTGTAACCAACTCACTTGGTTCATTTGTAAATACATATGGAATAAGCTCAGAAGGAAACCTCTCCCTAATTACTCTACTATTCGGGAAAAGCTTCTTATAATACATCACATCGTCCGGATGTGGTTTAATCACTATATTCTTGTCCACGAAGAAGTAGTCCAGCAAAGTCTGATAAATTTCTTTTTGTTGCTGAAATGATAAAAGTCCAAAAGTATAAAAATGCTGAGTTAAAATCAATGCTGAATTAGGTTCTATTTCAATAGGCTGTTCAACTCCAAAAAATTTTTTTATTACATTTAATTGCTCTGAAGTTAGCTTACTCATCTCAACAACGACATCAAAATGCTCATGCTTATCAAATTCATAATCATCAGCTTGCACATCCATATTACACATTATCTTTCGTATTGCATTGTTTTTTCCAGTCAACAACCCATACATTTCAACAAAACGATAGCGATTTTCAGATATACCTTTAACAATCGGTGCAATTATTTCTGGCCGACTAATTAGACCTGCCGCATCTTCCATCATTGTAAAAGGAATCTGATTGCTTGCCAAATAAATGCCAAAGTATTCTTGCGCACCTGCCACTATTATCTCATCACAATTTTCAAGTGAAATTCGGTTTGTTTTAATAAATTGGTCGAAGTATTGATTTACAACATCAATAAGTTTTTCGCTATGAATTGCAGCATGCAGTATGCCATTTTCGTATAACAGAACGCTATTAAATATTTTTTCAAGATCTTTGATGTGTGGGAATTTTTGGACAATATAATCAGGAAGTATAATTACCCCATTTATATTGTTTTTCATCTTGTGGACAACGCAGTTTAATATATGATATGTGGAAATTGCGTGATAAAGAATCATATAAATACACTCGCTCCCAATAGTTACTGTTAAACTTTCGATTGTTTCATAATATCGTTTAATGTCTCAAATGTCTGATTTTCAACATCCGCTCCGACACCACGTGAATAGCGTAAGTCTCCAAAATATTTCTTAATAAATCGCAAATCCCGAATAATAAAACGGTAAGGCAAATACGCATCGTACCCCGATATATTTAACATGTATGGATATTTTTTGAATGTATTTACGTATAAGTACACAAAATCGATTATACCTCGTCTAATTTCACTGTAAACAGCATAGTTTTCAACTTCTGGAACATCAAAAGTCATTTTGTAATCGCCTGACTCATCACGTTCAAATCCTGCAAATGAAGGATAACAAGCCTGGGTAAATAATTCAAAATATATGTTGTTTGTGTTGTTATTTGTATTTGAATGTACATCATAATGCAACCTATTGTAATTTCTTGTGAAAATATACGCTTCGGTTTCGCCGTTCATGATCTGGGCAATATTGGCTGTTGGATCCCAGTGGCGTGCCGCTGCTACAAGGCTCTTTACTTCACAATCCATTCTCCATTTTTCTTCAATTAAATACTTAATTCCTCTTGCTCCTGATCCAATCCATCCTACATCAACAACAGCAACTTTTTTGGCATCTTGAATTATGGATTTAAAATATTGTTTTACTATATCGTCATCCTTGGTTAATTTACTAACCACGAAATCCCAATTGTCTACAAAAAGTTGCTCAAACAATCTAACGTTTCCCGTATGCAAGACTGTTTCTTCTGTTAATCCATAATAACTTAATTTGGGCGTTAGCTCTGATAACCCCAGAAAATCTAACAATCCTTTGGCTGATATGTCTAAAACTCCAGTAGCTTTGTGTTGCACCATTCGAGTGAGAAAATCGTCTCGATTCACTTCGATAGTGTATTTAGTGTTTGCAATTCTCGACCAAAAAACATACTCATTAGGTTGATCCTTGAACATTATATTAAAAACTTCATGGTATACTTCTCCATCTCGTGCGAGAAACAAGACTTTGTCAATTTGATTTCGTTTTGCATATTGATAAATCCAATTGCAATAGCCTAATACATACAATCCCCCATATATAAATCCATATTCATAATAGGGATTGAATGTTTGCGTTCCATTGTGCAAGGTTGTGTTAACAATTCCGCTGTATGCTGAACCAATCAATTCTGAGAAGCCATCAGCACGATAGACATTACCAATCTCATGTACATTCTTATAATAGAAAGCATCAATCCCCATTTCTTTAGCGCATTCAAAATCGGACTTGTAATTATCCCCGATATGAGCTAATTTTGTTTCTCTACCCAAATAATTCAACACAATCTTATACAGGTTTCTGTCTCTTTTGCTTCCATTATGTTCAGAAGATACAAAAACTTTTTCAAATCCAGTGTATCCGTTTTTCTCCAGCAACTTGACAATCATTGGTGTTGTCAAATACATATCCGAAACCGCTATTAATCTTTTTCCATGATCTTTCAATATCTGAAATACTTCCTGCATGTATGGGTTAGGGAAACAAAATTCCAACTCGGTCTCGAACTCAAGTTGAACTCCATAATTTTTATCTATCCCCAGCTTAAACTCAAGAATTTCATATATATCGTAGATACTTATTTCGTGATTACCTTTCTCTACAAAGGCTTTTTCTCTTGCGCTTTTTTCTGCTAGTCTTCGAGAACGGGAGTAACCGACTATGTTTAGCTTTTCACCAACTACCATAAAAAGATCATGTGGCTGTGCAAAAGGGCGTAGAATGAGAGTATCAAAAATATCAAATGAAATTACATCATAAGCAAGTAGTCTTTTAGCCAGTGCTTCCGGTTTTTCACGACGGTACGCTTCTGATTCAGGTCCATCCAGATACGGAAGTTTTCTGATCGTTGCAGTTTCTTTCTTATTAGCAAAAAATCCTTTTGCGTTTTCTTCCAAGTCTTGAATTTTTAATTGTCTATACTTCAAATTCAACAGCGCTAAATATGCCCATGACTTAAACTTATTCTCTTTTTTTCCTTGGTGCCCCCACTTATACTTTTGATAATCTCTAAGAATATATGGATTTTTCTCTACTGCCCAATAGAACAGTTTGTCCTTCAACTTGCCCATAAGATGCTCACTCCTCGTACGATACAGCTACTATTGTCTACTATACATATGTTACGTCAACGAATCATTTTCTCATAAAATGAAGCAAAAATCGAATCGCCTTTTTCGGATTTCTTATGGCAAGCAAAACTCGTTTCATTGTAATAAAACTTCTTATGTGTTGAAAGGCGACTCGTCTTTTTGAATGGATTTTCCGGGTTTCTTCGACACTATCCCGAATCAAGATAGCGTTCTTCCACAAGTTTTTTTTGCTTGCCTCCAAAACACCATCTTTATTATGCCTAAATTCTTCAAGCGAAACGACTGTTACATACGGCTGCATGGTCTTTGTATCTCCAATACCGACAGCAGATTTAATCTGAGAGAATTGGATCAAGTCCTCAAACTTCTTGTTGTTTATAAATGTAAGATAATTTTCAACAACTATTCTTCTATCTACTATAACATTCGACAGCTTAGGTATACATTGGTCAATCATCTCGTTTATTCCCATTTCCATTTTCTCAAGAGCACGAAAATAGTCCTGATTTTCAACTTCCTTCAGTAAAGGTTCATATACTCCATCTTTTTTGACAATTTTAACAGCACTTCCATGCGGGGCTGAAAAAATAAACTCGAACATCATGACATTGGACATAATTTGTCTGGCAAGACGGAATGGCTTCCCAAGATGAAATGCAAAGCTTCTTACGTTATCAACTATTTCAGGATAGACGTTTGATTCTGTCCCAAAATAATAGCCAATCGTTTTGATTCCGGTTAAGAGCTGAATAGCTCTTTGTGTCGATCCTCTCCATCCTATATCGACGATATGAATCTCTTTTGTGTTGGAATCGATACCGAACTGCCTTAAGTATCCCAACACATGTTTATGCTCTGCGTCAAGCAAGCGTTGCACCTGATCAAACAGTGTAGTTAACACATCTTTTGCGCGCTTGCGATCATGCTCATTATGAATAAAGTCCGTGAAAAAATGAAAACCGTAGTCTCGGATAACCTTCAAAGCTTGGTCATCTTTTGGAAGTCCGATATTATCAAATATTTCACCTAATGTTATTTGTTGACCCAATGCAGGGTTGTAAGCTGTCAAAATCTCCAGTGCTTCATCCTTGCTCACAAAAAGCAATGAAGGCGTTTGAAAAACCCTCCTTGATGCATGCATATAAATAGGTTCCGGGAGATCCGGATATTTCAGCCTAAATTTGTTATATATAACATATGGAAAATAACCGTCCCTTGATAAAAAGTAAATCTTGTCCACACCTTTGATTTCGTGAATCAACCATCTGACAAATTCATAAACAATCGGGAACGCAAAGTATGCTCCAAACTTTTCCCAGTAATCACTGACAGCAGTTTCATAACGATTTATTTGAAGCGCCTGCAATATTGAGTTCCCCAGTGATTCAGATCTGCGAAAACAATCAGAGCGCTCACTTAATTTTTCATAATGATACGCATGAAGTCCGCAAGACTCGGCATTTTGTACATCAGCTATGTAATTATCACCTATATGCAGCCATTTGGACGGGTTGACGATCCCCATCTTTTTCATAATATGAGAATACATATTTGTACTCGCCTTGGACACGCCCGTTTCAGAAGAAACAAACACTGAATCAATATCATGATAACCTTTCTGGTCAAGCAACTTTCCCAGAAACTCGGCAGAAAGATACATATCCGAAACAAAAAACACTCTCTTCCCAAGAGTTTTAGCCTCGTTATAAATCTGCAATATAAACGGATTAACGCCTGTGAGTACAGATTCAGCATATAATTCCAATGACTTGGCTCTCTCTTTATCCTCAGAAGAAAATCGTCCTGGAAAGCAGTCGTATATTTGATCGAATGTAATATCTTCAGCCTTGCTTTGTTTTCTAGCCAATTGTTCAGCCAGCAGACGATGCTTTTTAAAGTTGAGAATCTGCGAATTCTCGCGTTTCAATGCTTCCTCCACCCACGAGAAAACATCTTCAGGGTGGAACACTTCTCTCAATATTGCGGTATCGAAAATATCAAAGGAGATATACTCATGGTTCTCAACAAGCTCAAGGATCTTATTTTTCTCTTCTTCAACTCTGGAAACCATGGTTATCACCTTCATCTCAGTTTCATAAATTGCTGGTATCTGGGAACAATCTCTTTAGGAGCACCAATATCCTTTACTTCACCTTTGTCAAGCCAAATCACCCGATTGGCATACGTTAACACCTGATTTATATCGTGCGTTACAAGAACAACTGTCTTTCCTTCCCTCATCATGTTCTCCATTCGATTCAAACTTTTCTGACGAAAAGTTTGGTCACCAACACTCAGCAATTCATCAATGAGCAAAATGTCCGGATTCACTTCCGTTGCAATCGCAAACCCGAGTCTTGCCCGCATCCCGGATGAATAGTTCTTAACAGCCATATAGATAAAATCGCCGACATCAGCGAACTCGATAATCTTTGAGAGCTTTTCATCGATGTAGCTTTTCGACTTTCCAAGTATAGCCGCATTTAAATAAATATTCTCAAAACCCGAAAGTTCGGGATCAAACCCCGCCCCCAACTCCAACAAGGGAGCAATGGATCCGTTAACCGTAATACTTCCTTCCGTTGGCTTCATTACACCAGCAATGAGCTTTAGCAATGTACTCTTGCCTGCCCCGTTATGACCAATAACTGCAATTCTGTCTCCTTTAGCTATCTGAAAATTCACTGATCTTAGTGAATAAAACTCTTTATATTGGACAGTCCTTTTTATTTTCATCATAAAAAACTCTTTCAAATTATCCACCTTTTGAGTTGGCATTCTGAATTTCATGCTGACATTCCGGACATCAATAATTGGATTACTCATAATAGCCTCACATATAGAAAATAAATTTGTTTTGATTCTTCTCAAAAATGAGTATTCCTGAAATCAAGGAAACAATGGAGATTAATATGCATGTCAGCAAGTTGTTGGGACTGACAAACTCACCAAAATACACGACTGTTCTAAATCCATCGATAAAATGAAACATCGGATTAAAACGCAGAATAAAGCTAAACCGTTCCGGAACAATGTCGACTGGGTAAAATATGGCTGATGAATACATCATTGCCATAACAACCAAGCTGTACAAATGTTCAAAATCCCTAAAAAATACAACAATCGTGGAGACGATCAGTCCTATTCCTATGCAAAAAATCAGCAACAGCAATAGATATAGAGGCGCAAACAAAACATTCCAGGTTATCGTTGATTCGGTGATCAACATGAGACCCACCAGTACAACCAACGATATTAAGAAAAAGATAAAATCAGATATAACCTTGGCCATTGGAAATATATATTTGGGCACGTAGATTTTTTTAATCAATTGCGCAGCACCGACTATCGAGCGCATTGAGGCATTCGTACTTGAAGAAAAAAAGTTAAAGAGCAGCAACCCGCAAATCAAATACACAGGAAAATTGTTAATGCTCGGCTTAAAAATAGTGGAAAATACCAACGTAAGGATCAACATATAAAACATAGGATTCATCAGGCTCCACAATATACCGAGATATGAGCCCTTATACTTGATTTTAATGTCTTTCTTAATCAGCATCACAAGCAAGTAAGAGTAGTCATTAAATGTTCCGATATATCTTAGATACTTTTGAAAAAACCTCAAGTTGCTTTCTCCCTTCTTTTCAAACACACACCCAACAAACACATAGCTTCCAAAAAGACATAAACTATATATTTTGGGATAACTCTTAATCCTTTTTGCCAATCACTCTTGATTGATATACTATTGTTTAAGTAATCATTCACAGGGTGATGAAATGGCTAAAGTTCAAGTGCTCTTGTCAACATACAACGGCTCAAAATACCTGTCAGAACAGATTGAGAGTGTATTAAAGCAATCATACCATAAAGTAAAGCTGCTTGTCAGAGACGACGGATCGACCGACAGAACTGGAGATATCTTGAAATATTATCATGAGCATTATCCTTCCAAAGTTCAGGTAATTTGGGGGAATAATATTGGTATCGTCAACAGTTTTCTAGAACTATTGAATCACGCGGATCAGGAATGTGATTTTTTTTGCTTCTGTGACCAAGATGACGTTTGGCTTCCGGATAAAATAGAACGAGCTCTGGACAAGTTGAGCGGCTTCGACCATATTCCAGCCATGGTATGCGCATCTACCCATGTTACAGACGAGTCGCTTCAACCGTTGAATATTTGGCCCAAACCTCCAGCACGAGAGCCCGCCTTTTACAACGCAATGATTCAAAATATTGCAGTTGGAGCCACGGTAACACTTAATAAAAAGGCCCGGGAATTGATAGTCGGCAAGCCGATTTGTTCAGAGAACATCCAAATGCACGATTGGTGGGCATATCTCTGCGTCTCGGCATTTGGAAAAGTGATCTTCGACTCTCAACCATCAATATTATACCGTCAGCACGGCAACAATTCGGTAGGCGGAGAAACAACTTTTTTCAAGATGTTGATTAGAAAATGGAACAGTTTCAAACGCAACAAGGGAAAGTTTCTATTGCGCAAACAAGCAGCTGAATTTAACCGCATTTATGGAGAATTTTTGGAAGAAGACAAAAGGACACAATTGCTGTTATTTTTAAAAGAAAGAGAAACATTCTGGGACAGGATCGCGTATTTACAAAAGTGCAAAGTATATCGAAACTCTCCATTTGAGCATTTTTTGTTTAAACTATTAATTCTAATTGGGTATATTTAAGCGAGGATTATGACGAATGAAAAATCAAAAGATGACTGATTTTTCCATCACCCAATGGGCGGCCTTGTTTGGAATGGCGATCTTCTTCCTCTGTCTTCCTTATCAGCAGGCTCTGTTTAACAGCTTTACTTATAATTTTGAAGTTCCTATTTACGAAGCCATGCTCTTCATATTCGCCGTATTTCTTGTTGCTCTGGCCTACATTGCCCGGTACTTGAAATACGACAGCCTTGAATTTGTATTCGGAATCGGCATGCTGCTGTTGCCGGTTATGTACTGGATTTCTTCCTTCCAGGCAGTCTCCTATCACAATGCCGTCCTGATGGTATTCGTAAATGGGCTCTATGCCGTCTTCTTTCTGACCGCGTTGTCGCTGGTCACGACCAAGGCTTCGAGACTTGCGGCCGAAATTATCATGTTCCTGGCCGGATATTCGATTGTCATTGTCGGACTGCTCGCGGCCACGGGACAAGTCTCCATCAAAGATTCGATCTGGTTGACGAGCGGAACCTACCGTCTCACTTCGATCTTCCAATATTCAAACACGTATGCGGGATTTCTGCTCGCCTTTTTCCTATGTGCTGCATTTGCCGTCGTCAACGCCAAGCGGACGATCACGGCATGTCTGCATGCCGTCATGCTTGTCCCGATCTGGATCTCGTTCATGCTGACCTATTCGCGCGGTGCGCTGGTCCTGGTGCCGTTTCTTGTCTTGATCATTCTCGTATTTCTGCGCTTGGACAGACAGATCGCCTATTTGGGCGTTCTCTTAGTTTCGATTTCTGCTTCTTTTATTATTTTGAACCCGTACACAAAAAACTATCTTGATATTGCACCGCGTGTAATGCCGAAGTCTGCTAATGAAAACCCGTATCTATTACCTGTGCGTGATCCGGCCGTATTGAAAGCATGGTCGATTCTGCTCGTTGCATCCCTAGTTGCCGCTCTTTGTATGTGGGCAATCCGTGCGGTGCAGCCTTGGCTTGAGCAGCGCTTGACCCGATGGATGAAGCGGGGATATTCGGCCTTTATTCTTCCTGCCGCCGGAGCGGTATTGGGGATTCTGGCATCAGTTATGCTGTTCGGCACGGGGATAGCGGGCAAAATTTTGCCCCAGAGCATTGCGGAGCGCATTGCAAATATCAATTTCCGCCAGCATAGCGTTCTCGAACGGATGACGTTCTATCGGGATGCCTTGAAACTATCCGCCGATTATCCCTTGCTCGGTGCGGGCGGCGGAGGATGGAACGCACTTTACGAGCAATACCAAAACAATCCTTATGTCAGCAGACAGGCGCACAGCTACTTCTTTCAAACACTGGTTGAAGTTGGATGGATCGGACTGTTGATTCTGACTGCATTAGTTGGCAGCATTTTTGTCATTTACCTGCGTCATTATTGGAAAGAACGCCTTGAACAGCCGCGTCATTTGGTCTTCTTTATTCTGGTTTTATCCATCCTTGCACACAGCATGATAGACTTTGACATGAGTTACGTGTATATTGGTGCTCTGGTGTTCTTCTCATTAGGAGTGTTGGCGGCCGCATATCAGAATAAGTACGCTCTTTCGGGATTATCCGTATTGAACCAGTTGCGCTGGCGCTTTCTGTATCCGGCGTTACTCGGAATCTTGTCAGCGGCAATGTTGTTTCAGGTCTTCCAGGAATACGTGGCCGTCCATTACTATAATAAGGCGCTGAACATGGCGGTTAGCGAGCCGCATCCGCTGGAGGAACTGCTTGAGCCCCTTGATCAAGCAATTGCGCACTCGCCCGCCCATCCGGCGTACACCTATTTGAAGATTGACTGGCTGAGCCAAGGCTATCGACAGACCGGTGATCGTTCCTATGCATTACAGGCGAAAGAACTGATTGAACGAATCAAGTCAGCTGAATCCTATGACCGCCAGATTATTTTGGCCGAATACCGAAACCATAAGGATTTGGGAGAGTATAATGAATCGATAGAAGCATTGGAAGATGGTATCTCAAAATTTCAATGGGATATTAAATTCTATGAAGCCGCGATTATGGAGTATGCGGTAAATGGCAACAGCCTGAAGGACACTGATCCTGATAAGGCACATTCTTATTGGAATCGTGGAATGGAACTCTACGAAGAAGTCCTGCGCCGCAAGAAATTGTTGGCATCACTGCCCGAAGAGCAGCTCCAGGGACGTGACTTCGACGTATCGCCTTTCATGAGACAAGCAGTAGGGCAAATCTTGTATGGGCAGGATCGATATGAGGATGCTGTTTCCATGTTAAAACCAATGGTTGAAAATGATTTAAGTGATGTATACAATAGGATTGGCGTTCGCTACTATTTGGCGGCTCTGCGCAAGCTGGGACAATCAGACACAGTTTTGGAGAATCGTTTAATAGAAGCTGATCCCAGTGAGAGAAAATACTTGGATTCGCTCTCACAGTAACTTCCGCTCATGGGGGAGTTGGGGGCGAACATTTCGTTCCAATTCACTTCCATTTCGACAATTTGTGCAATATAATAGTGTTGTTCTACAAGAAATTGTCTTGAAAGGAGGTGAAAATGAATGAAAGCATTGATCCAACGGAAAACCGCAGGATTGCTTGCCCTCATGATGGCAATGTCGCTTCTTCTTCCGATCGTGTCTTACGCAGCCGGGTTCCGTGATGTTATTGCGAATAACGGCAGCGTAACCGGTACGGTTTACATACCGAAATCGGTCTATGACGCGAATCCGGATGCAAGAAACGTTGTCATCCATGTGTACGCTGGCGACGGAAGTTTCCTGGGTTATGTTGAGGGTGTTTATAGGGGCGTGTACCAAGGAGTATACAACGGCGCTGTTACTGACGTTGTATACTATGATTTCAGTGTAGGCAGCGCTGAGTGGAGTAATATTCCGTCTCTGCAATTCAAGTATTTCTACCCCGGCGCTACTGAAGCTGGTGCGGTATTCGGCCCGATTTCCCGCAACTATCCGGTAGTTCCTCCGATCTTCGGCGGCATTGGCGGTGGTGACACGAACCCGGCTGACGGTGTGGTGAAAGCCAATCCGGACGGCACGGTGGACGCCAACGCGCTGAAGAAGGCGCTGGAGAGCGGTTCTGCGATTGTCGAGATCACTGGCGAAGTTGCGAAGCTTCCGGCTTCCGCTCTGACGGTAGGCGGTGTCGTAACGATTGTTTCGCCGCTCGGCTCGTATGAACTGCCTCTGGACG
>Ga0207747_1001651_pt1 | contig 14828 bp, 19 predicted proteins | sample HigsolmetaGSP11D_FD_184839 | JGI IMG/M metagenome (GOLD analysis project Ga0207747, IMG submission 184839) | High solid enriched microbial communities from the Joint BioEnergy Institute, USA - SP1-1-D (SPAdes) | ecosystem: Engineered > Bioreactor > SSF (Solid state fermentation) > Aerobic >...
GAATGAAAATATGGAATTTTTGAACCGACTTTATTATATGGAAAGAATTAGGGAAATGGGCATAAGGCGAGAAGGGATAAGGGTTTGAGGGATTTCGGTTTGGAGCGGAGTTTATTTTAAATATACATAGTTGGGGGTAAGGATTTTTAGGGATAAGGAATAAGGGGGATGTTATAGAAATAATAAAGTTGACTCTGTGATAATAAAGTTTGCTCTGTAATAATAAAGTCGACTCTTTTAGAAATAATGTTATTCCCAAAATTAAATCTTCACGTTGTCGAGGGCATTTAGGGTATGTTACGGGAACGGGAATTTTGAATTGTGTAACTAATAAAACCAAGGGCATTTGGAGTGTATTAAAGGTTTTACCCATATTTCTTGATATAAGAATGAGAATAGAGTATATAAATACAAGGAAAATGAGGCTAAAGGAAAAGAAATTATGGCATTATTTACTTTTTATAAGAACTTGGCATGTTTTATCTGTTTCTAAAAATGATATAGTGAAATATTTTAGAAACAGAAAGGTATTTTCATTGATGGTAAAGTTCTATTAAGATGAAAATAAAGTTATGTAAAAGTTATTTATAATATTGCGTTTCTAGGTATATTATTTAAATTTTAGAAGTACTTAATTTTCTAGTAATTACAATGTATAATAATATTATATTAAGTTGTAATAGTAGAATATTACGAACAATAATTTTTTATAAATGCTGATATAGGAGGATGTGTCATGGAAAAAGAAATTCCCGATAAAAACCTATTTATGATGTGTAAAAAATTGAATACCTGTGCTCTTGCTGAGTTGCCAAATGGATATCATGTAAGAACTTGTAGAAGGAATGAATTAGATATATGGAAAAAGATGCCTTTTGATGATGAAAAGACTGCTGAGCAATATAGCGACTATATGACGAAATATTTCAATGATGTTTATGCAAGCAAAGAAGATTTGTTTTTTAATAAGTGTTTATTTGTTTGTGATAAAAATGATACTCCTATCGGGACGTGTTTTGCATGGAAGGCATACGATAGAATTACTACGATACATTGGTTTAAAGTTGTGAAAGAATACGAAGGATTGGGCATTGGAAGGGCACTGCTTTCCGTTGTTATGAAAAGTATTCCAAAGGATGAATATCCTGTTTTTCTTCATACACAGCCATCCAGTTTCCGAGCAATAAAACTGTATTCCGATTTTGGGTTTGCTTTACTAACAGACCCAGTAATCGGGTATAGACAAAATGATTTGGAAGAATGTTTGCCTATTTTAAAGACTTACATGTTTAAAGAGGATTTTGAAAAGTTACAGTTTGCACAGGCTCCTGAGAATTTTCTTAAAGCAGTAAAATCAACATGTATAAATGAGTTTTAACAGAAGGCATTATCTGAAGGGTAATAAAATTGATTGTAGAGTCCGAATTATTTAGTAGTATTGTTTAGTAGGTTTTATTCGACAAATGAGAAATTGTTCATAAGGAACTAAAACTTGTTAGAAAGGATTATAATAATGAAAATTATTCGTTCTAATGAATTTGATAATGATACTAAAACGAAAATCAGTGAGATATTTGTTGATGTTTTTTTCAATGGCTTAAATATTTTTCAAAGGATAAAGATAAACTTACTAGAGCCTTTAGCCATATGTTTAATCTTGATGTTTTTTATATTGCTGTAATAGATGGTGAAATTGCTGGAATTGCAGCATGTACAGATGGCAAAGTATCATCGGTACATCTCAAAAGTCAAGAACTAAAAAAACATCTGGGATTTTTTATGAGAACAATAACATATTTCATATTAAAGCGAGAATTTGAAGAAAAGTTGTATCCGTTTGAAATCACAAAAGGTATGGGTATGGTTGAGTTTATTGCCACTTCAATTAAATATAGGGGACAAGGTGTGGCATCAGCAATTATGAAACATATATTCGATTTTACTCCTTATGACGTGTATGCTCTAGAGGTTGCCGACACGAACACAAATGCTGTAAAGTTATATAAGAAACTTGGATATTCGGAATTTTTACGCATTAGACAGAAACATAGTAAGAAGAGCGGTGTCAATTATCTTGTATATATGAAATACATAAAAGCAAGAACTGATTCTTAACTTATAAACTCTGTAATTTATAATCTGATGATAAATACGATGGGAGCAACTCCTGTTCATCAACCTCAAAATATGCCCAGAAATCAAAGAGCAGCATTATTTGCAGACCCAGATGGCAATATACATGAAATTTTCGCAGAGATTATTTAGGTCACAACTTTATATAAATATGTATTAAGAGGTTATACATACTTGCAGGGGGCGATAGTATGGCAAAGCATGAGTTTGGAATAATAGATTACTTTGAAGAAAACAAATGGTATAGTGTTTATGAACCTGAAAAATACAATTGTATTTCTGTCAGCGATGATTTAATTGAAGAATTAATTATAAAGTATAATGAAGAATTAATGGCAATAAAGACGTATTTTCAGGTTACAGCCCAGCCAGGTACTGGATTAGATTATTGCGGTATAACGCTTATCCCCCCAGAATCCCTTAAACAATTTAGAGGGGTTATTATCAAGGCAAATAGCCATTATCAATCGCAGGAACTTAAATTGCTTATTGAAAAGGTATCTAGTGCAATTAGTGAAAATAAATACTTAATTCACTATGGAATATAGCATTTTTCATATTAGAATATGAATATGCAGGTGAACAGGAGGATTATCATGTTTGAATAAATAAAATTGCAAAGAACAATGTGTTTTGGAACATGTCCCGTTTATAGTGTGACAGTAAACAAAGAAGGAAATGTGAACTATAATGCAGAAATGTTTGTATAAAAAAGTGGTGAGCATCACTGGAAAATATCAAAGAAAAAAGTAAAACAGTTAAATGATTTGATTGAAGAATTTGGGTTTAAGTCTTTTATATATGAACCAGGGAATGAGTTCATTACCGACCAGCCTTCTTGTATTACCACAGTAAAATATTCTGATGGAGAAACTAAAGAAATTGACCATTATTACGGACATATTTTTATAGATAATAGTATGACAGCATTTGAAAAGAAAATTGAGAGAATAATTGGTACTAAAAAATATGTAAATCCTAGACTGTATATATATCAGGTGGAAGAGAAAGTTCCAGAGTCGCCAATTAAGTACATAGTTGTTTCTGATTCAGAAAAAGAGGCCATAGATTTAGTAGAAAAAGAGTATATAAAAAGTGAACCACTAAAATGGTGGGTACAGAAGATAGGAATTGCTACAGATGATTATTATGGACCAATAATAATTATGAAAAATATCAAGGAGTCGTAGTATGCCAATAAAACCGAAAATTAAGATAAAAGATAATAGCGAATTAAGAGAGCAAATTGATGAATTATATGAAAGAGTAAGCCAGGTAAATTTAGCAAAGTGGTCGCTGACAGTGGCAAAACACATTTTAGATATTGCTGATATAGATTATCATTCCATAGATGAGATAGCAGAAGGTTTTAAAGTAAATGAATTATGGCAAGGAGGTAAAGCAAGGATGCATGATGTAAGGCAGGTCGGTTTGAAAATACATAAAATTGTCCGTGAGTGTGATTCAGAAATAAAGAAATCAGCATTAAGAGTCGCTGGTCAAGCAGTAGCAAGTGGACATATGAGGGAACATGCAATCGTTGCTTCAGATTATGCTGTAAAGTAATAGGTCTAATAAGTTCGAACGACATGGATGCAACAATTTCTGAACGGGAATGGCAACTTAATGAATTGAAGAAACTCTTGTAGGGGGATTTATCTGATGAAAAAGTACTCTGTACATTTTGAAATATCGCGAGGACGTAAAACGAAAAGTGGAGTGCTGGTTCCAGCCAATAACGATTTTTGGGAGCCATTACTATCATATTTTATAAAAAAATGTACTCATTTTAGAATTGACTGCTGGATTGATGAAGAAACAGCCATTAAAAGAGCAGAGGTTTTTGGGAAAATTCTTGATACAGGTATAGATAACATGAAAGTTTTTACTGGGGAAATCACAGAAGAATTTATATTTGAATTAATACATAACCCTTTTGATGACGAAGGCAAGATAAAATGGTTTAGCATCTTTCTTATGAATGGGGATAAGTATGTTTTTTCGGCGGAGCATTATGGCAGTGAATTTGCTGCTGAGTGCTTGACTGAAGAAGATATTGAACATATCCGTTCTGTTATACCAAAAGATTTTCATTTTCACGTGTACAATTGCATATAAACAATAAACCTGGTGTTAGTATATAAGCCACAAAAAGTTTAACATGATAAAATATGTTTGTGAAAGGTGCGTGTTAAATAACGGAGGGCAAAACATGAGATGGAGTAAGTTAAAGAAACAATTAGAGGATTTTATTTGCCCATGCTTAAAAGGCAGGGTAGAATTTTGGATTACTAATTATAGAAAGGCTCATGACCAGATGGGCAGGACATATATAACGGTAGACGGAAAAGAAGTTGTAAATATGTGTACTATAAAGAAGGAAATTGCAGTATTCAATGCAGAAAAAGAATTAAAGAAAAGTAAAAATATTTATTTTGAGCAAGATGATTTTAAGCAAGACAGAATATATGAGTTACTAAGAAGGGAAGGCTTTTCTGAAGATATATTATCACAAATAGCCAGAAATAGAAGTATCAATGATATAGCACATAAAAAAGTAGAGGAACAAGATATCTTTTTACAATATGATTTTCTTGAGGCTGTAGAAAGATTCTTAAATTCCCCTATTGAAGAATCATTGAAATCGGACAATTCTATTGTTAAAGCATTGGCATTGATTGATAGAAGAGTCGGGAAGAGAACTCTAAACATGCTTAAAGAATCGATAAAAGACGAGAGTGAATTTGTAAGATACTTTTATAGATTAAGATATGAAGCAGAATAAATGCAACAAAGAGTTAGGAGATAATAACAATGGTGTTAGTATAGTTGTATAATTCAAATAAAGTTGATTCCATAAAAATAAAGTTCGTTCCAAAACTTCGCAGTAGATGTAGGATAATCCCTGTATTGTTACGGTTTTTGTTTTTGGGAGGATAGACAGGGATAAGATTTAAGGGCCAAGGAGAATGGACTTTGCATAATGATTGCAGCCATGAAAGTATTGATTTTCGATAGACTAAGCAAAAATATAAAGGAAATAAAGATTCTAATGATTATATAACCGAAGTTCATATAATTACCCATTTTAACTTTGAAATGAAAAGGAAAGATAAATATGCTTATTATATCCTGGAATTGCAGCGGAGCATTTAGGAAAAAGTTCAAACAAATAATTGAATATGATTGCGATGTTATGATTATACAAGAATGTGAAAATCCTAATGAAGTTCAGTTTCCAAAAGAATTTGAATCGCTTATGCCTCACTTTATATGGGTGGGTGATAATAAGAATAAAGGGTTGGCAGTATTTAGTAAGTATAAACTAAAAGATAACCTATGGGATTCTGGGGGAAACAAATACTTTATATCATGCAGAGTAAATGATAGTTTTCATATACTAGGTGTATGGTGTCATTATGCAAATTCTCCGACATTCGGATACATAGGACAGATGTGGAAGTATTTGCAACTAAATAAAGATAATATTCGTGATAAGGACATTATAATTGGTGGAGATTTTAATAGCAATAGGATGTGGGATGTATGGGACAGGTGGTGGAACCATAGCGATGTTTTTAATGAATTAAAAGAGTTGGGCATAAAAAGTTTATATCACTTATACTATAACGAGGAGCAGGGAAAAGAAACGAGGCCAACGCTTTATCATAGAAAAAATACAGAGAAGGCCTACCATGTTGATTATATATTGGCATCGAAAACGTTTTATAATTCATTATCTAAATTTGAAATAGGAAATCCGCAGAAATGGCTCAGTGCAAGTGACCATATGCCAATATTTGTTGAGATAAAAACCAATAAATATGTACTTTAAAGGTAGTATAGAACATAGATTTATATTAAACTATGTAGTAGGATAACAAAAGAGTAATAATATAAGAAAAATATGCAGCAACTTACAGGATAACAATAAGTTTCTACTATTCGAACATTACAGACCTGGGTGAAATCAAAGTGGAGTTTACTAGGCGTGAAGATAAATAACTAAGATAAAATTTTAGTTAATGAATATGATTTAGAAATGAGCCTGTAAAATATAGAAGTACAATGCTATATTTCACAGGCGCTTATTGTATTTGTATAGAATGATTAACATTTTATTACTTTAAAGATATGTGGCATTAACTTGTATTCTTTATTATTTATAATGTTATCTATAACATCGACAGTTATGTCGTTTTTATCCTTTGCTAAAATATTATGAACTCTATATATTAGATACTTTTTACCTTCTGATTGTAACTGGCGAGCCGTACATAATTCATTTGCTGTAATATAAAAATCATTTTCATTTGATGCTTCAGTTTTAACTTCAATATAAAGTTCATTTCCATTCCTATCATATGAAAGTATATCATATCCGTTAGATGGGTTTTTGGCAGGGGTATTATCTACCATGTCTTGATATTTTGTACCAGCAAGATTCTTTCTTTCTAAGTCATATACATATGCCTCACCCAGTTTGCCAATTTCCATCTGGAATTTATGCAGTTTTAAATAGTCAAATTCGGGAGAAAGTTTTTTTCTTAATTCATCAAAGGTATAAATTATTGATGAAATATTAATGTCGTCTTTTATACTCATTCCTTCAATATTTTGGCTTATTATAGGTTCTACCTTTAAGTTAGAGTTTTTTTTTAATTTATCTGCACAATTAATACAAATAATTCTTTTATTGACGGCTTGCCAATTATCTATAGTATTAGTATACATGTTTCCACATTGAGAGCATTTAAGTATATTCTCATTTCTCGAATTCTTTATTATTTGCGGAATTAAGCCTTCAATCTCGACCAATTTTCCGAGTTTTGTTATTATACCGTTTACATTAAATCCTGGATACTTTGATTCTTTTAAATGGTTTAAAAGAGGTGCAAATTTTTCTGGAACATAATATTCGCCATTGTTAGTTTTTAGGATATTGTTATTATATTTTGTAGCATCTGTTGACTTTAATTCATTAACACCGCAATCTGTATGAAAAAGCATGTACCAACAAAATGCCATTTTTAACATTTCTAGATTATCCTCATGCTCTAAATTCATTAATTCTTCTATTTCATATATTTGCTCTATTGTTAGGCTTGGTTTATATTCTACTTTTTCTGGAACACTATTTAATAATCTCTCAAAATGATTTATTAGATTACTTTTTATCCAGATTTTTTCAAAACCTTTAGGATTTTTTATTATATTGTAAGCATAAATATATTTAAAAAAAGATTCACAATATTTATCTTGGGAGCCATACCTTTCTTTATTTCTAAAATATTCCTGAACTTTCTTAAAATCTTCTATATCTAATTTTGAGGCATCATCCTTTCCTAAAACATAGAACAGATTTGATATTGCACTTATGTAAGCACGATGAGATATAGGTTTATAATGTTTAAGGAAATCATCAATAATTTTTTGAGTCTGAGGGGTTAATACTTCCAACATTACTTTTGTATCTAACTTATCATTATTAACATGCATTTTATCACCCACTACAAAATAATCAAATAACATATATATTATAAACTATTATGGCTTTATTTTCCATAGAGAAATCGATTTCATATCAAAACTACTGCATATATTAAGAATTTTGCAAGGCTTAGTGCAGTCGCCACATATTATCTGTATATTTCTTGGTTCTTTGTAAATTTTTCTGTTGTATAACCCTAAAAAAACTCGTGTCACAAATAAAAAAGTAGTGTTAAAAATAAAAAAGTTGTGTTAAGAATCATGGTGAAAATAGGGTAGAAAACCTTATTGGAGCCATGATTTTTGTTTCGTTAGGGTTGAGGACTAAGGTTTAAGGGTAAAAGTATTAATTTTATTGGATTTGAAGGGATTATTAAAGAAAGATATTGATTAAAACTTTTCTCTTCTTTAGGAGGTGTATAGTATTTTCTGTTTTGAAACAGAGAGCATAATAATTAAAAAAGAAAAATAGGTTTATAGATATTTAAGGAATGCTTTTATATATATTATCAATAAATACTATAAAACCATTTGTTAGGATTGAAATAATAACAAAAATTGTGTTATATTGTAAATAAGTGGTGAAGTCTATGTTTATAAATGGTTTTTATATGAAAGGGTGAATGCTTTGGAAAGAAGAAAAGTAATAACTTTTTCAGACAATTTTTTTAGGAATTTAAAAGAATTTGGCTTGGATTTTAATAAGACGAAACAAAATATCCTTGACCATATCGAAGAAAAGGAAAAGGACTTGAGTTTGGGTCAAAGAAGGATATTTTATACTCCACATATAAAAAATGATAAAAAATATATGTTATTTGGTTATGTAACAAAAAAGGAAAAATCTATTCTTATAGAAGCCAACAGCATATGGGATAGAGGATTTAATCCAGAAGACATAATAGTTATAGAAACAGATATTAGGATAATTAAATAAAAACAGATAAAGTTAAGAAGGTTAATCAATGCCTAATGTATAATAATTATTTGATTATTGATTAGATATAAAAACATAAAATAACGGAGTTGCCTTTGCAACTCGTTATTTGTTAGTATAATCTATCAATTTGCATAATTTTTCTATATTATATTTAAAATTCGAGAATAGGTTCAATTTTTTAGAATTATACTTATATTTATGTTATCAGACAATAAATAAAAAATAAATCAGGATTTGGTATTAAAGATTGAGAAAATTCATTTATAAACAATAGCATTTATTAATCTTTAATAATATATAGTTATTATCCAGGTTAAGAATGCGAAAATAGAATGAAAGAAAGCACCAAATGCAACATGTTCTTTAAAAAAAGGTCTTGTTGATGGATTAGCCCAAATGCAAACTAAATAAACGAAGTATAGGATTATCCAGATTGAAATATATATCTTTTTAAATTTCCTTTTCTTAGAAACAGACCATTTTTCTTTTTTAAAAAACGAATCAAAAAAGACAATATATCCAGTAATTGCACATATTATTGCTAACACATATTTATCTATCATAAAACCCCTCCATAATTGTTTTTTGTATTCTTATTATTAAAAATAATTGTTAGAGATTTCAAGTTCAAATGATTATTTATTGTTTGTTGAATTTTTAATCTTTTTTATAGAGTATTATAGGTTTAAAGTGTAAAATATTTGCCCATGAGATTAACGATAAACGAAAGAGAGAAAGGCTATATAGAGGAATTAATATGGGATGATTTCAAAAAAGTGGCCAATCTTGCAAATGAAAAAGATATTATCAAGGCTGACTCTATAGAGATTACTAAAGATAATAAATATGAACAAATTATTATTGCTAAACAGAGAACATGAAAACGATTAGAAATTTGGGTTGAATAAACGAATTTAGGTTAAAGGGGTTATAGTGTACGTTTCGGGAATTTTATGTACGTTATGGGCATTTAAGGTACATTACAGGACTTTTAAGTATATTACGGGAATTTTGAATACGTTATAGGAATATTTAAATATTATTGTGGAACTTTAGTAAAATTAAGAAAAGACCTAATAAAAATTCAAAAAAGAAAGTATCAATATAATGTTAATACCTTCTTTAGATATATACGCCAATTTTATAAGACACAAAGTAATAGTAGTATAATTTATATAATAAATAGATACATGTAAATAAGATTTAACATAATTTGATTAGGGCATTTTATGTACGTTACGGGAATTTCATGATAGTTATAGTTTTTTTATTTAATCATTATATTTTCATAAAATTGAATATATAAAATTCAGATTATCATGTTAAAAAAATTTTTTCTAAGTAAATATTAATTTTTATAAAAAATTGAGACGTTGGTTCAAAAGAAAGAAACCCTAACCCTTGTTATACCATTTTTGGGAATTGCTAAAAATCCATATCATTTCCTGCCTTCAATTTCAACTTTTTTATGTAGCCATATAGCATTTTGATAACCTCAACTAGTTTTGCATCTAGAGAATCATATTTCTCCTTATGTATATAATTATTTTGATAAGCAGTAAGAAGATGATTCCTACATTCTCCTGCACTGCCAAGTGCTATATTTGCATGGACTATTTCTTTTTTTACAAATAATTGTGTATTACCTTCTGCAATATTTGCACCTATACTACGACTCGCTCTAATTAGTTGGTCTACAATCCGATACTGCTCATGGCTTGGGAACTCTTTAACTAATTTTCCTATTTCCTGCTCAAGAGAATTTGCCTTCTGCCATACTTTCAGGCTCATAAAATCTTTTATGTATAAATTTTTACTCATAGAATTCACCCTTCCAAAATTTTATTTTTTTACATTATACGGATTGTTAGGAGCAAGTCAATTTTTAACACTAGAATTTTTGTAAAGTAATTATTGAAGGGTAAAAGGGCTGAGAAGATATATAATACATTATTAATCCTTAGCCCTTGTACCTTTTACCTAATACCTAAACTAGTTTTTGTCGCTTAAAAACCTCTTTAAATATTGTAATATCAATGTTTTAGAGAAATTTACTAAATACATAAATATATATGGAAGGGTAAAGTGGAAAGGGGAAAAAATTTAAGAAAAAGATGATAAAAAACACTTGAAAATATATTTAATGATTCCGTATAAAATAATCCGCTCATTAATTAATAAGGTAATTTTTAATATTATCAAAATTAAATACCTCCATTTTATATATAGATTGCTTACCTGGATTTGATAGGTAAGCAATTTTTTTGAAATCTGAGAAGAAGACTTGAAATTGTAAAAAATGATTTATTAAAAGAACCACAGAGAACTTTAATTTTATTTATGAATGGAGGAATCATTATGAGAAATAGAATTTTTTTAGGATTAGACAATGGAAATGCTTATACTAAAAGCAGTGAGGGTTTTAGTTGTCAGTCGGGCTTTACAAAATCTGATGTAGAGCCTATTACAAAACAAAATCTACTTATATATCAAGGTATTTATTACAGCATAGGAAACAACAGGTCGAGCGTTCAATTAGATAAGACTCAGACTCAGGATGCTTTTATAATATCTTTGGCTGCAATAGCAGATGCAATTAACAAGACAGGAATGGAACAGAAAGCAGATGTATTTTTAGGTGTGGGACTTCCTATCATTCACTACGGTAAAATGAAAGCAAAATTCAGAGAGTATTTTTTGTGTAATAATATTAATTTCAACTATTTAGGAATAGACTATACAATTAGCATTAAAGATTGCAGAGTCTATCCCCAGGGTTATGCTGCATTTATTAATATTTTTAAAGATTATAAAGATATTGCTTTGGCAAATGTGATTGACATTGGTGGTTATACTACAGATTTTTTTATGGTTGAAAACGGGATAATTAACACTGCAACCTGCTATTCGCTACCTAACGGTGTAATTACACTGTTTGCAAGTATACAGCAGGAATTATTAAAGATGAATATAAACCTAACAGAAAAGCAGATACAGGATATTATCTTAGGAAGAGAACCAGTTTTATTCGATGCAGATATCGGCAAAATGATAAAAATGAAAGCAGAGGAATATATAGAGAACTTATTAACAAAGATTTTGGAGTACGGTTTTGAATTCAGAAACCCAACTATAATCGTTGGTGGTGGAGGTATGATGTTGAGGAAATATATAGAGTCTTCTGATAGAGTAAAATATATAGAAAACCTTGACCAGTTTGCTAATGCACGTGGATATAAGATTTTGCTGGAACAAGAACTAAGAAGGTGATTTTATGGCTGTAAAAAGGATTAATCTATCTTTTTCATTAGATAGGAAAGATGATTTAGAAGTATTTAACATACTATCAAAGCAGAAATATAAAACAGATTATGTAATTAAGGCAGTGTTAAGTTATATAGGGGAAAGGGATAAGGGTTTTGATAAGGAAATAGTCAAACAGGCTGTGAAAGAAGCGATAGCGGAATGTGGAGGAATTACCATAGAAAACAAGGGAAAAGAGAATGATAGTTGCGTACAACATGAATTGCCTGACGATATATTTAATATGTTTAATAATCTATAGCCTTTAACCTTTATAAGCAGTGAAGTTTAAGACTTCCTGCTTTTTTCTTGTATAAAAGTATAGGTGGAGAGACATTGAATAAGCCATAAATTACCTTAGGTTAAGCCTTATTCCTCCTTGCCCCTTTCTCCTAATTCCTTATTCTATAATACACAGTCCCAAAAAGAACTGGAATAAAAAGTTAGGAACTAAAAGGAACTATAATTCGAGGATAATTAAAATTAAAGATAGACTCTTTACAAATAATTTTAAGATATGCTATATTTAAAATGCATTCTGGGAAATGTAGTTGGTAAATAGGCAAAATAGGGGAAGAGGTTGCTTTGCTGCAGTTTCTTCCCCTATTTTGTTTTAATATAAAGTAATTTTTTCCTCAGGAGTATAATAGAAGCGTAAAACTCGATTTTAGAAATGGTTTCCTTATAAGAAAGTTAGTAAGATGAATTATTAGAAATCAAGCATTTTATAACAGAAAAAGAGCAAATGCGTAGGTTTTGTATAGGCAAAAGGTTCAGAAACGATTTTTGAGGATTAAAGGTTAAAAAGTGATTCTAAAACTGAAAAAGGCAGGTGTAGGGGGATTATAGGTTAAAGGGGATAGGAGTCTTGGAATTCGTAACTATATAATATGATAGTAACTATTAAAAATATTGTTTTTTCTTACCCATTATCTTATTAAGAATCTATAGAAAAAAGGCTTCCCATCGATAAAACTGGAAAGCCTTGAAAGATAATTAGTCGGTTAGCCATTTATCCAGGTAATCAATCATTTCGCTTATGTTGGGGTATTTTTCTTTAAACTGTTCAGGAGTCAATTCTGGTATTTTTTCAGAAAGTTTATTTATTAAATATTTTAATTCGCCCAGCAAGTCTTTTTCGCTGTCGCAGTTGTATTCATAGACGGTTACTAGAATATCAAAGCAATAGTCCAAATTTTGATACGGAACAGAATCTTTACCAAAAGTCTCATCAACAGTTTCTAATAAATTAGCAACTTCTGATTTTAGATGCTTATTCTTCATAAAGCACCATCTCCTTTCCAAAGTTTTATGGCATTATAGGAAAGGATAAAAATAAAAGTCAAATATATTTTCTCAAATTCAAAAAATTTTTCTTTCTTGCAATGGGTCAATTATATGGTTAAAGTTAATTTTGTCGCCATAAAAATGCTTTAAACCTTCTGAATTCAAAGATTTATACAGTTTCAACTAATTACATATATATATATTAACAACTAAAAAAGTATAAAGGTTAAAAATTAAAGACAAATAAAAATATACCCAGCCATATGAGTGCATAGCATATTAATTCAGTAACATGAACTTCTATGTATGCAGAGTACTATGTCATTCTGCATAGATGGCTACGAATCTTTTTACCAGCCCTGGCTTTTATCTGACGGGAATATTCAGGTGTAATATTTAGTATTTGGGCAATTTCTATATGGGTATATCCATCTATGAGCAAATTTAATACTTGTTGTTCTTTTTCTGTTAATATTCCTTTAATACTGGAAAAAATATCATCTGTGCCATCAGCGTCGATAAGAGTATACATATTGTGTTTATATTGGAATTTATCAAAAGAATTAGTTGTGTCATTTAAAGAGCATTCATGTTTAATTCTGTCTATACTAAGCACCTGTATCGTCAAATCTCTCCTAATACATTTATATATGTAATTCCAATACTGGTCGCAGAACTTGACAGCAAGGTAATAGGAGTATTGATTATCATATTTATCTATTGATTTTTCAATTTTTTCTAAGGATATCTTATTTATCAGTTCCCAAAAGGGATAAATTAAGGAATAGTTCCAAGGCTGACTGTCATTTATATATCCATATAGTTGGATATAATCTTTCAGGTATTTCTCTAAAGCAGAGGTAAAATCAAACTTAAATTTAAAACTATTACCATTTTTATTGGGCAATAATGATTTTTGTAGTTTAATAAGTTTAGAATACTTTTTTTCTCTAACCTTTGGAGAGTAGATTTTAGTTATATCCCCTGTTATTGTCCACTTTAAAAGAGGTTCAATTATATTATAAAGATTGATAAAAACATCATTTTGCTGATGCTTATTTAAGACATTCTTTTTTTGCCCTAGTTTATATTGGTATAACAAAAATTTTACTTCTTCATCATTTACAAATGGCTTTTTTGACATAAACATTCCTCCACGACTGTTTTTGACATTATAGCCGTGGCAGGAAGAAAATCAAATTTTCAGGCGAAAATTTTAAAAAAATAAGATGAAAATTTGAAACCTAACGAGACGCCTAATATAATGCCTCCAAATTAAGACGGAGGCGATGCATATGGGAAACAAAACATTTACATTCGGTAAGGTAAAAGGGATGGATATGGTGAAAGTTATGAATATGGAAACCATCCATGCCAGTTTTACAGGCCTACAATACTTGTGGGGGCAGTACAAAAGAAGCACAAACGATGCAGTAAAAGAAGAAATTACAGAATGCTTTAAAACATATGCGGGTGACTATATTGTTAGATTTGGGAAATACAAAGGTCTGACATTAAAGCAGATTAATGAATTAAATAGAAGTTATTTAGAGAATTATCTTACCCATAACGATAATGAAGAAATTAGAATAGTTGTTAAAACGTATCTTAAATATCATCCAGAAAAGATGAATGGTGAATATAATAACTATCAACAGCAGACATATGCATACTA
>Ga0207747_1001653_pt1 | contig 14809 bp, 8 predicted proteins | sample HigsolmetaGSP11D_FD_184839 | JGI IMG/M metagenome (GOLD analysis project Ga0207747, IMG submission 184839) | High solid enriched microbial communities from the Joint BioEnergy Institute, USA - SP1-1-D (SPAdes) | ecosystem: Engineered > Bioreactor > SSF (Solid state fermentation) > Aerobic >...
GGCGGGAGCGATTTGCGTCAAGTTGATGCCCTTCTCCCTGGCCAATTTCCGGGCCGCCGGCGTGGCGATCGGCCGCTGGGCCGGCGGGACTTCCTCTTTCTTTTCCACGGCTTGCGCTTTCTCAGGCTCCGCCGCAGGGACTTGCGCTTTTTCAGGTTCCTTGGCAGGCGCAGGCGCCTTTTCCGCTTCCGCCGCTTTCTCAGCCGGCTCGGCCGGCGCCCCGCTTCCTTCGGCGACAACGGCGATCGGATCGCCGACCTTCACCGTATCCCCTTCCCGAAACAGAAGCTCCCGTATGACGCCCGTCTCTTCCGAGATCAAATCCACGTTGACTTTATCCGTCTCCAGCTCCGCGACGGCCTCGCCTTTTTGAACGAAATCTCCCGGTTTTTTCAGCCACTTGGATATGGTGCCCTCTGTGATCGATTCCGCCAACGGAGGTACTTTAATTTCTGCCACTGGTTAAATCTCCTTTCAATTTACGAAAAATTATTTTGTGAAAGCTTCCTGAAGGATCCTCGTCTGTTCCATCTTATGGGCGAGCGGATCCCCTTCCGCGGTGCTCGACCTTCTTCTTCTTCCCACGTAGACCACGTCGACGCCGTCTTTCGCCAATACGTTCAGCCTGGGTTCGACGAAATTCCAGGCGCCCATATTTTTCGGTTCTTCCTGCACCCAAACCATTTCTTTGACGTTCGGGTATTGTTCCAGGAACCGGGCGATCTCCTTCATCGGGAACGGGTACAGTTCTTCCACCCGCAGGATGTGGAACCAGCTTTTGTCCTCGATTTCTTCCAGCTTTTCCGCCAAATCGATGGCAATCTTCCCGGAGCAAAGGATCAGGCGGCGGACCTTTTCCGGTTCCGTTCCCAATCCGGGCTGCGGGAGGACCGGATGGAATTTCCCTTCCGAAAGATCCTCGAGGCCCGACATGGCAAGGGGATGCCTGAGCAGGCTTTTCGGCGCCATGATAACCAGCGGACGGACTTCCTCCTTAAGAAGAATCTTCGCTTGCCGGCGCAAAATATGGAAGTACTGGGAGGATTTCGTCATATTGGCTACCGTCCAGTTGTTTTCCGCCGCGAGCGACAAATATCTTTCCAGGCGGGCGCTGGAATGTTCCGGACCCTGCCCTTCATAGCCGTGGGGCAGAAGCATGACGAGCCCCGATTTTTGCCCCCATTTCGCCCTTCCCGATGAGATGAACTGGTCGATGATGACCTGGGCGGAGTTGGCAAAATCGCCGAACTGGGCCTCCCATAACACGAGGGTCTCCGGCGCATAGACATTGTAGCCGTATTCGAACCCGAGGACGCTCACTTCCGACAGCGGGCTGTTGTGAATGGCGAAGGACGCCTTGCCGCCCGCAATGTAATGGAGGGGAGAGAACGTCTTCCCGGAATTGACATCATGCAGGACGAGATGCCGTTGGGCAAAGGTTCCCCTTTCCGAATCCTGTCCGGTCAGCCGGATCGGAATCCCTTCCTTCAAAATCGTGGCGAAGGCGAGGGCCTCGGCGTGGGCCCAGTCGATTTTGTTTTCCTTCAGCGCCTCGGAACGCCGTTTTAAAATCCGTTCCAGCTTTTGGAACACCTGGAAGCCTTGCGGCCATTCCAGAAGTTCCTCGTTCAGTTTCACCAGTTCTTCCTTGGGGACCGTCGTATCCACTTCGGGGATTCCGTTTTCTACGCATTTCGGAGGGTCCAGGTCGATTTTTTCTTCCCTTGGTTTCGGCACCCGGTCGTAGGCGGTTTTCAATTTTTTCTCGACTTCTTTGTAATACCGGTCGGCCGTCTCGGGAGTCAGGATTCCCTCTTCCATCAGCTTTTTGCCGTAAAGTTCGCGGACGGTCGGATGGTTGTGGATCGTCCGGTACATCAACGGATTGGTGGCCATCGGTTCATCCATCTCATTGTGCCCGTACCGGCGGTATCCGATCAGGTCGATGAGAAAATCTTTTTTAAAGGTTTGCCGGTACAAAACCGCCAATCGGGCTGCGGCGATCACCGCTTCCGGATCGTCGGCGTTCACGTGGACGACGGGGATGTCAAATCCCTTCGCCAGGTCGCTTGCGTACAGGGTCGACCGGGAATCTTCGCTTTCCGTCGTAAAGCCGATCATATTGTTGGCGATGATATGGATCGTCCCTCCGGTCTGATAGCCCCTCAGCCGGCTCAAGTTCAGCGTCTCCGCCACGACCCCCTGGCCGGGGAAGGCGGCGTCGCCGTGGATCAGGATGGAAAAAGATCTTTGGACATCCTGTTTCGGGTATCCCGGCATCGTCCGGTCTTCCTGGGCGGCGCGGGTATAGCCGCAGACGACGGGATTGACATATTCCAAGTGGCTCGGGTTGTTCGCCAAAGTGATCCGCGCCCGCACCGTCTGATTTTCCATCAGCCGGCGGTCCAATCCCAAATGGTATTTCACGTCCCCGGTCCAGCCGAAGGTGATGCCGATGGAGCCTTCCGAAGGCACCAGTTCCTTGTTCGGGGCATGGGAAAATTCGGCGAAAATCATCTCATAAGGTTTGCCCAATACGTGGGCGAGCACGTTCAAGCGGCCGCGGTGGGCCATGCCGATATTGATGTTTTTTGTGCCGCCCTTCACCGATTCGGATATAATTTCATCCAACAAAGGGATCAGGGTGTCGACGCCCTCGATGGAAAACCGTTTTTGCCCGACGAAGGTCCGGTGAAGGAATTGTTCGAAGGCTTCCACCTCCGTCAAGCGCTGATAGACGGCCTTCTTTTTTTCCGGCGTCAGTTCCGGATGAAACCGGCCGGATTCCACCATTCCGTACAGCCAATCTTTTTCTTCCGCCCGCTGGATATGGTCAAATTCATAAGTGATTTTTCCGCTGTAGATTCGTTTCAAATAACGGACGGCCTCCAGCGCATTGGAAAAACGGCCGGGAAGATTCGCGCTGATGACCGAGGCGGGCATGGCGCGCAAATCCGCTTCCGTCAGCTGAAATTTCCCTTCATCCAACAGATCCGCCTGTTTTTTCTCCGTCTCGAGCGGATTGATGTTTCCCGCCAAGTGGCCGAAGGAGCGGATATAATCGGCGTATTTGGACGCGAGCAATATTTTTTCCCAATTCCCCTCTGCAGCCTCAATTTTTCTCTCTTCCGCTGTTCCGTCAACGAACGGAGGCCCCCACTTGTCAAACAGCTCCTTCAGCGCCGGATCCACCGAACCGGGATCTTCCAAGTACAGATCGTACATTTCCATAATGTAGCCGATGTTTGGACCGTGAAATTCTCCCCAAGGGTTTTGGGGGCTGCCGTTAAGACTGGTCATGACAATACCCTCCATGTTTTTTGTAGGACAAATCATCCTTTTCAATGTGCAAACGGTGAAAAATTATATTAACAAAGTTTTAACCGTTTCCAATTTTCCCTGCCAAGTTTTTCCGCCGAAAAAGCCGGAAACGGCTGACCTTTAAAAAATGAAAAAATGATGAATCCCCGTCGGCCAAAAGACAGAGCATTTATATAGGAAATTATTTCATTTTCCAATATAATCTTACTACTTATCTAATAAAAATCAATAGAAATGTCAAAATTTAGACAAAAAGTTTTCCCAATAAACCGTTGACAGCGGGAATATTTTTCCTGCGGAGGGCTTCCTTGCCGACGCAGCCGGCGTCAGACCGGAAACGGAGACGGTATTCTGCCGGAAACGGGACGTTCATTCCTTCGAAAAAGGGAAAATCCTCTCCGGCACTCCCCCTTTCCTCCCCGCGTGAAAACGGCCGCCTCAAACGGCGGACGGGGATTCCTGCCCGAAGACGGGAAAGAAAACGGAGGAGACCGGTTTCAAAAAGCCGTCGGGAGAGACCGCGGTGACCACGGCCTTGAACCGGGGGCGGGACGCGCCCCCGCAGGGCATGCCCTCCTGCCTTTTATGACCGCCGCCGGGACAGGCAGGGAACGGTCCGATCCGGCCGGAAGATCCGCAAAAGGGGAACGGCGAGAAACGGCTTCGGAACGGAACGGGCCTAACCCCGGGATCTTCGCACCCGTTCAAATACCACCCTTCATCCCCTGCGCCGGCTCCCGAAAATCATTCCGGCTTTTCTATCCGGCATCGATCGGCTTCAGCCTTAAGGCCTTGAGGCGAAGCGCGGCGGATCTTGGATGAAGGCCTCTTGAATTTGATGGAAATGAGAAGTAAAATAAAAAATGTTTCAACATATTTTATTTTTTCTTCCGAAAAAAAGAGACAACGGATTTGGATGCTCCCGCGGATCCGGACGGCCTTGGCAAACCGAAATGAGCTCGAGGTGAAACATGAATACCGGATACACCATTTACTCCATTTTCGACGATTCGGTCATCGTTATGTTCGAAGGGGATTTTTCAAGGGAAACGGTCCGAAAGATGTATCACGCCGCGAGAAAAATGAACGAACGGATGCTGCCGGGCATATCGGAGATCGTCCCTTCCTTTACGACGCTCACCGTCTATTATGATCCGGAGAAGGTCGGAGGCAAAAATCCGGAAGAAACCGTGCAGAATTGGATCCAAAACATCATGGAGGAAACGGATGCCGCCGTAAAAGATGAAGCGCGGCGGATCCAACTGCCGATCTGCTACGACCCGGAAATCGCCCCCGATCTGATGAAAGTCGCCAAACAAAACCGGCTGTCCGTGGACGAGATCATCCAAATCCACACGAACGAACAATATTTCATCTCCTTCATCGGGTTCAGCCTGCACATCCCGTTTATCGGGGGAAACAACCATCGGATCGCCGTGGAAAAGAAATTGACGCAAAATATCCATCTTCCCGTCGGATCTGTCGGGATCAGCGAATCGAAAACGGGGATCTATCCCGTCAAAACGACTGGGGAATGGCAAATTATCGGCAGGACGCCGCAAAACATCTTCGAAAAAATCGTTTCCTTCGGCCAACCCGGTGATGAAGTCAGATTTATCCCCATCCCGTTGGATACCTTTGCGGAATTGTGCCATCATCCGGATGATTGGGAATTCGCCGTTTGACTTTGGCGCTTTTCCCTTTTTGCGAAGAAAGAAAGCGATTTCACCAAAAGGGCCGTTTTTTTAGGGTGTTAAGTTTACATAATTATTTTCTTGTAAATTAATCTTTCCGTCCGATTTTCCCCGCGGAAACCCAATAAAAATCTCCGCCTGCGGTACCGAAGCCGCGAGCGGAGAGCCACCCCTCGTTTTCCTACAATTGAACGGGTTCCAGCTGTTCGTTGATCGTGTCCGTCTGAAAATGCCGTTCTTTCAAATAGATGAACAGTTTTTCCAAATGTTCGGCCGTCGTCTTCCGGTCATGGAGCAGGATCACGATCGGTTCCGGGCGATGAAACTGTTCGATCTGATGGATCGTATTTTCCACAAAGGAGCCGTCGGTCAATTTCCAGTCCCGGCTGTCGACGTTCCAATCCCAGAGAATAAAGCCCTCCCGTTTCACCGCTTCCATGTATTCGGGCTTCATATAGGGTTTGGATCCGTAGGGGGTGCGGATGATCCGGGAACGCTTTCCGGAAACTTTTTCCAATGTTGTCTGCGTCTTTTTCATTTCCGCTACGACGCTTTTCTTCGATGCGTAAAATTGGGTTTTGCTGTGGGTCACGCTGTGCAAGCCGATCCGGTGTCCCTGCCGGATGACTTCTTTTACGATCTCCGGATATTTTTTCATGTTCGGTTCGACCATAAAAAACGTCGCTTTCATATCATATTTTTCCAAGAGCCGGAGAATCTCTTTCGTGGAGGCGTTGGGGCCGTCATCAAACGTCAAAAAAACGGTTTTTTGCGGCGGATTTTCCGGCGCCGCATCTCCTTTTCCATTTTCCTTCGGACCGGCGTTTTCCGCCTGTTCTTTCGGGGAATTTTCCTTCCCGCCTTTTTCAGCCGGAGGATTGCCCGTTCCTTCCGCCGTTTTTGTCTCTAGCCCTTGCGTTTTTTTGCCGGGCTGTTCCTCATTTCCGACCCGGCTTCCCCTTTTCCCCGTCTTCTGATCCTTCTGCCCGTTGCCGCTCCGTCCGCTTGCGCCCCCCTTCGCCGGATCGCCGCTTCCGCCGGCCGGCTGCCGGTCGGGCCTGACCGCCGTTTCTTGCATCGAAGGGACGGAACGGACCGTCTTTTCGCCGGAACGGGTAAAAGAAGGGGAGATGCTGATCCAAAGAATAAAACTTAATAGAATAATAGCTAAAAAGAGAAAAATCGCGCGGCCCCGCCCCATGTTTTTCCTTTTTCGCTTTGATCGCATGCCTGCCACCTGTCCTCGGTTTCCCCAAATCTTTTCTCCCTTTATAAGACTGTTTTTATTTAACAAATGTTACAAAAATATTACTTTAATTATATATTTTTTTACGGAAAAAAACGAGGAATTTCCCGGCCGCATGTTCCCCCCGTCCGGCAGGTCATCGGCACGGGGCCTTCTTTTGCGGATTCCGCCTCCCCCATTTGCGAAAGCCGCAGCGCCGGTTCCCTGCTACGGACCGTTTTCCCGGAGGTTCCGGTAAACCGCAAACGAATAAACGGGAAGTTTCCCCGCGCCTCGACCGGTTTTCCGCCGGGAAGCGCCGCCGGAAAATCGATCTTCCGTTTCCGCCGCGGCCAGCGGAAAAAATGGAAAGCCGGCATTGCCGCCCGTACCAACATGGCGGAGATGACGGGCTTCCCTATCTCCAGGTTTTCCGAAAAAGATATAAGCGGATGCCCTGCTCCGCCCGCCGGACTGCGGGGGCCGGCTGAAGTCCATGGCCGTATTGCAGCCAAGTTCGAAAGAAAATTTATCTGCTCCTGCGGGGGTTGGCTGAAGTCCATGCCGTCCCGGGGTCCGCCCTTGAAATAGCAACCTCTTGAAAAGGGAAAAGGGACGCCCCGTTTTTTCGCGGGTGCGTCCCTATGAAGACAGAAGCTATAATTTTTTCACATTGACCGCCTGCGGGCCGCGCTGCCCTTCCTCTATGTCAAAGCTTACCCGTTCGCCTTCTTCCAATGTACGAAACCCTTCGCTTAAAATGCCCGTATAGTGGACGAAAACATCTTCCCCGTTGTCCTGTTCGATAAATCCGTATCCTTTTTGCGCGTTAAACCATTTCACTTTACCGGTAGCCATGTTCATCCTCCTAAAAATAAAATCAAAAGATGGTTTTTATTAGTATGGATGAAAAAAGAAATTCTAAACAAATTTTTTCAATCTTTCCCGAATTTAGCAGGAGGATTTCACCGCGCTTCCCGCATCGTGAACGAAAAAAGAAAGGGGGCCCCCGATCTGCCAGGGGCACCCCTTTCTGAAAATTCTCCCGGCCGGTTTACTCTCCATCCACATTGATGAACAGTTTTCCGGAGGCCAGCGCCCGGGATTCGTTGCCGAAGCCGTCGGTCGCAATCACTTCCACCCGCGCCCCGTCGGCGACCACGTTGGAAGTGGCGGTATAATAGCCGACATAGCGGCCGGGGGAAACTTCCATCATCGGCAATTCATTGGCGTTGGCCAACGACTGGATGTTCGTCAAGGGCATATGGATGACGAACTTGGCGGCCAGTCCGGGTTCGCTGGTGAATTCGACAACGACCGTTTCACCCGCTTTGAGGCGGTAATCCCGGTCGGGTTTCACGTTCTCGAGGACAGGCGCGGTATAATCGACGGAAATGGTCACTTTCTTCGTCGTCCTGTTCCCCGCCTTGTCTTGGGCGATCACTTTTATGACGTTTTCCCCTTCGTCAAGCATGATCCGTGCCGAATACCGGCCGTCCTTCACCGTCGCCAGCTTGTTGTTCACCTTCACCCAGTTGAGGTTTTCGTCCTGTACCGTCCCTTCGACGGTGATGGTTTCCCGATTGTGTTTCGATTTGTTTTTCGGCGACTCGATCGTCAATTGCGGCGCGTTCGGGTCATAGACGACGCGCACTTCCCCGGAGGGATCGGTCATGCCGTTATCTGCGGCCACCCGGGCGGTCAATACGTTTTCCCCTTCCGCCAAAGAAACCGTACCCGAGAACTTGCCGGACGCGTCGGCCGCAGTCTCGCCCGCTTCTTCCCCGTTGTTGAACAGCTTCACGGTCAGATTGGGCGCCGCCGTCCCGGTAACGGTGATGTGCTGCTCGTTGGTGAAGGTTCCGTCCCCCGGGGATTCGATGACGGGCGGTGCCGCCTCATAGTCGACAACGGCGCGGATCATGTAGTTCCCTTCATCTTCCGGAGAGGGAGACCAAGTGCCGCCGACCAACTCCCAGCTCCGTCCCGCATACGGGCCGTCTTCATCCGTCGCAAGTCCCGGAGAATTCGGGTAAGGATCGCTTTGGATATAGACGAGGAAGAACTCTTTGCCGACTTCGATGCCGTGATCGGCCAAATCGACAAATGTCCATTCGCCGTTGCGCAGCGCCTCGGCATCAAAGGGACCGGCCAGTTTGCGTCCCGGTCCGCCGTCCGTTCCGGATGCGTCATAGACGGCAACTTGGAATTCCGTTCCTCCAGGGACCGGCCATTCGGTGTCCCAGAAGCGGAATAATCCGCCCGTCAGCAGGGCCCGCTCGTAGCCGTCCCGCAGGGTCATTTTGACCGCCCAGCCGTTTCCGGCATCGTAAAAGGCCCTGGCGTTTTCCGCCGTCCCGTCGTCATAGCCGATTTCGCCCGGGAAGCCGATGAACGGTTTCAGATGGACGGTTTGGACGGTTTCTTCACCGCCTTGGACATGGATTTGCCGCTCTTCGCTGTGGAATCTGGCCGCCACCACTTTCAGGGTATAATCCCCTTCGTAGGCGGTCAGGGTAAATTCCCCGTTTGCATCGGTTACTGCCGGCGGAACGGCCGGGTCTTCCAGCAAATAGATCTTCGCCCCTGCGACCGGCTCTCCGTTAAAGTCGTTGATGACCCTTCCGGTCACCGTTCCGGTCGGCAGCGGTTCCAGGGTGAAGTTTGCGGTCGTTTCCCCGTTCCGCGGGATTTCCACCGTCCGGGTTTGGGTCCGGTAGCCGTATGCCTCGGCCTGCAGGGTGTAAGTTCCGGCGCTGTGGGTCAGTTCATAGCTGCCGTCCTGGGCCTTTGTCCGCACGGAACGCCCCGTTTCGAGGACGGTCACTTGCGCCTCAAGGGGCAACGCTGCAGGAGCCGGTTTTTTGCCGCCCTTCTCCGGCTTCTTTTGTTCTTTTGCGGGTTTGATTTGATCCGGATCGACCTTGCCCGATTTCAAGGCCAAGCCGGCCTTGTCGCCCGCCAGTTTGGAATAGGGCAATCCGGCCTTAATCCGCGAATTTTCCAAAGGCTGATCTGTAATCTTTACATCGTCCAGATACCAGCCCAAACGCTGCACGCTCGAATCCGTCGTCAAATTGAAGATCACATAGATCCTTTGCCCGGCATATTCGCTCAAATCGACCTGGCCGTCCACCCAGCCGTTGGAGGTGTCGGTGATCCGGAGCTTTTGCACCCAGTTCACTTTGTCCGTAGAGACGAAGACGTGGGCATAATCCCAGCCCCTCTCCAGCTGATACCATTGTTTAAATTGCAGATAGGACGGGCCTTCGGGCAATTGGATGGGCGGCATCAGGAGATTCATGTTGGCCGAATTGGGATAATTGCCCGCAAGGGAAGTGGCATAGACCTTTTCCCCGGAATAGGCGCTTCCGGGCCCGCTCGCGGGAACACCCCATTCCCAAACATCATTGGTCCCGTAAGACTTCCAGCCGGCGATGTCCGTTTCAAAATCCTGTTCGTATCCCACGGTGATGGCCGGCAAGACGTTGATGGAGAACTCTTCGCTGACCGCTTCATTGCCGCTGAAATCCACCGCATGGATCCGGTAGGCAAAGGTCCCCTGACGGACGTCCTCCGCGGGTACAACGGCAAAATATTCCCCGTTCAAATGATCGCCGGATGTCCTTTCCGCCTCGGCCGTTCCCCGGGTTCCGTCGGGTTTTTCGTATTCCACGAAGACGTTCGTCACGCTGACGTTGTCAGTAACCGTGGCCGTCAGTTCCAATTCGGTTTGGTCAAAAGCCCATTCGGGAACCGTATGGCTGATCGCCGGCGCCTCATTGTCCTCGCCCTCGGCGGCAACCTGTCCCTTCACTTTCCCCAGTCCGCTCACAACGGAGGACACGGCGTCAAAAACGTTCAACAAACCATAACCGTACCCGTTGTTCGGAGATTGGGGGAAAGTTCCGTCCGTCAGCGGCGTCGCCGTATCGATCAAGATCTGTTCGATATCGTCGACGGTCAAGTTGGCGTTTGCCTGCCGCAACAAGGCGACCGCTGCCGAAACATGGGGCCCTGCCATGGATGTCCCGTTCCAGCCGCCCTCATAAACGCCTCCGGGTACCGAAGAACGGATGCCGACGCCCGGGGCCGTCACTTCAGGCTTAATTTCCCCGTAGGGAGACGGTCCCTGCAGGGAGAAGCTGGCCAGGCGGTTGTTGATGTCCGTAGCCCCCGTCGCGAAGGCTTCCGGATAGTTGGCGGGATTGGCGATCGATCCCGGCCCGCCCGGATTGAACAGGTCCGCATTTCCCGCGGAAAATTCCGGGAAGATATCGGCCGCCCGCCAGGCTTGGACCATCGGACGGTACCATTCGTCCATTCCGGAACCGCCGCTCCAGGAATTGTTCACCACGTCAGGCGCCTTTTCGGGATGGGGATTCCCGCCCGCATCCTTCGGCGCCAGGATCCATTCCCCGGCTTCCAGCAAATCGGAATCATAGCCGCCGCTTTCCGTGAAAGCCTTTACCGCGATCCATTTGGCTCCCGGCGCGACCCCGATTTGGTTCGATCCGTTCGGTTCCCGGCCGACCATCGTCCCGGTCACGTGCGTGCCGTGGCCGATATCGTCATAGGGCACCGCTTCCCCGTCCACCGCATCGAACCAGTTGAATTCGTGATTCACTTCCCCGGTTTGGGCATTGTACCCGCGATATTGATGTTTCAATGCCGGATGGTCCCATTGAACCCCCGTGTCGATGGAGGCGACCACCGAACCGGTTCCGTCGATGCCCATTTCCCAAACGGCAGGCGCGCCGACCCTTTCCACGTTCCATTCGATCGCGTTCGTTTTCGCCTTAGGTTCCGCCTCCCGGTCGGTGCTTGCGGCCTTCTTTACCGCTTGTCCGCCGACCAATTTCCGTTTTTCATCGGGAAGGATTTTCTCCACTTCGGGAAACTGGGCGAGCTTCTCCAAGACTTCTTTCGTCCCGGTGACAGCCAGGGCGTTGACGATGTAAAAAGATTGATAGCTTGAGACCTTTCCCTCTTTCTTTTCCCGCTGCAAATAGGCGGTCAAATCATGCTGGGTTTCCTCCGCTTTGGCGCGCAATTCGGAGACCAACAGCGACCTTTTGAGCAGCTTCGCCTTCGCCTTCGTCAACTGTTTGGCTTTTGCGGTTTTTTCGGCATTCTTCACCACTTGCTGCGGATTCACCTGATCTTTCAGCTTGACGAGAAACCGGACCTTGTCCGCCTTTTCCAGCTGGTTGTAAAGCTTTTTGTCGATTTTTCCTTTCGCAAGCTCGGCGGCGGTTTGGCCGAAAGACACTTTGCCTTTGGCCTCCGCGCGAAAGCCGGCGGCCGGAATCACGCAGGAAAAGACCAAGAGCGCCGTCAGAAGAACGGAAAAAGCCTTCCTCCTTCTCAAATTTCCACCTCTCCTCCCTTGTATTATTCTTTCTTGGGGTTAAAAATACCATAGGTTGCAAGATTTACTTTAGCGCAAACGGGAGGATAAGTTTGTCGAATTCTGATGTAAAAATAACAAATTTTCCAAAAATAATAAAAACGGACTACTTATCCGGGATTTTTTTCCCATAAAAACAGGAACGATCGAGCAGCCGTTCCTGAAAATGGGGCGTTTGTCCCCTTTCGTCCGTGTCCGCATTGGGAGAATCGATTCAGGCTTTTTTTCTCGCCAATTTGCCGCCTTTTTTTCCGGCCGTTTTCTTTTCCGGCTTCGTCCGGTCGATGGACGCCTGCAATGCCGCGAGCAAATCGGTCACCGCACTCGGCTTTTCCTCCTGATCCGGGGTGACGAATTCCTCTCCCTTCTTTTTGGCTTCGATCAGTTCCAGCAGGCTTTCCCGATAGTCGTCCTTGTATTTTTCCGGGGAAAATTCCGTGCTCAGGCGGTCGATTAACAGCAGGGCGATCTCCAGTTCCTGGTCGGAAAACTTATCCTCCGCCGGGACGTTCGGCACATCCGCCGGCTTCCTCACTTCGTCGGGAAAATGGATCGTTTCCAAAACCAGGGTATTTTCGAAAACGCGCACGGCCGAAAGCTGCACCTTCGACCGGATCATGATTTTCGCGATCCCGACCTTTTTCGATTTTTCCAAGGCCTTCCTTAACAGGGAATAGGCCTTCCCTCCCCCTTCGTTCGGGGAGAGGTAATAGGCGCGCCGGAAAAAGATCGGGTCGATTTCCGCCATATCGACAAAGTCGAGGATCTCCACCGCCCGCTCTTCCATTTCCTTTTCCAGCTTGTTTAAATCTCCCTCCTCCAAAACGATAAATTTTCCCGGCGTGTATTCATAGGCCTTCACCAGTTCGGCGCTGTCGACACCCTTTTGGCAGTTCGGGCAGACCTTTTCGTATTTGATCGGGGTATGGCAAGGTTTGTGCAGGGTGCGGAATTTGACGTCTTTCTCTTCCGTCGCCGCATGAAGCTTGACCGGTATGTTGACGAGGCCGAATTGCAGGCTTCCTTTCCAAATCGTGTGCATCTCCATCCATCCCTTTTTGCCTTTAATTTCCCGCTTTTCCCCTGCCGTTAACCCGCTAATTTATGGAAATGGATAAAAAAAAGGGGCCTCCATACAATAAAAACGGAAGGTGATGGCGATGAAACCGATGCAGCCGACGCTGACTTTCCGCTTTCCGGAAGGGAAGGACTGGCGCTATGAAGTGAAATACGACGGATTCCGGGCGACGCTGGCCTTCGGCAAGGGCTTCAGCCTGGTAAGCCGGAACGGGAAAGAGCTCGCGGACAAATTTCCGGAAGCCGCGGCCTTTTTCGAAAAAAATCGGGAGGTCCTGGCCCCCTTTCTCCCCCTTTCCTTGGACGGGGAACTTACGGTGTTAACCAATCCGTTGAAGGGGGATTTCGCCGCCATGCAGAGGCGGGGACGCCTCCGTTCGGAAGCGGGGATCGGCAGGGAAGCCCGCCTGCACCCGTGCAAATTTCTCGCCTTCGATCTGCTGGTTTACCGCGGAAAATCTTGCCGCCATCTGCCTTACCTCGAACGGAAAAAAATGCTCCGGGCGCTGTTTGAACAAACGGGCTGGCCCCTCGCCCCGGACGGGGGAAACCCTTCCTTCGTCCAAATGGTCCCGGCCGACGGGGACGGGAAAAGGCTTTGGGAAAAAATCCAAATTTTCGGCGGGGAAGGGATCGTCGCCAAGAAAAGCTCGAGCCGATGGGAAGAGGGGAAAAGCGGCAGCTGGCTAAAATACAAAAACTGGAAGAAGGCGGCCTGCTTCATTCACGCCTACGACAAGAGAAACGGCTACTTCCGGGCCGCCGTTTTCAAAGGGGAACAGGTCTTTCCGGTCGGCTCCTTCCGCCACGGCCTGGAAAAGGAAGAATATGAGGCCCTGAAAAAAACGATCCGGGAAAATGCCGCAAAGGAAGACGGCCGATGCATCTACATCGTACCTTCGATCTGCGTGGAATTGAAGTTTCTCCAATGGGCGGAGCAAAACTTCCGCGAAGTGGTTTTTTCCCGGTTTTTGCTCGGCCTTTCCCCGGAGCAATGCACCTATGAACGGTTCAAGGAGGCGGCCAATCCCTTTCCCTTCCCCCTGACCCACCCGGAAAAAATTTTGTGGCCGAAGCAAAGGATTACGAAAAGCGCCTATATCGATTATTTGCAAAGGATCCGCCCGTACATGGCCCCCTTTCTCAAGGACAGGCCCCTGACGGTCGTCCGCTATCCCCACGGGGTGGAAGGGGAAGCCTTTTTCCAAAAAAACTGCCCCGATTACGCCCCGCCCTTTGTGGAAACGGCGGCGCTGGGAGGGATCCGCTACATCCTGTGCAATTCGCCGGACACCTTGATTTGGCTCGGCAATCAGGGAGCCATCGAATTCCATATCCCCTTTTGCAGGGCGGACGACGAGAAAAACCCGGCGGAGATCGTCATCGACCTGGATCCGCCGTCGAAGCGGGAATTCCCCCTTGCGGTGGAGGCCGCGGCCATGATCAAAGAAAAATTTGCCGACCCGCTCGGGTTGAAATGCTATTTGAAATCTTCCGGAAAGCACGGATTGCACGTCTATTTTCCCGTCGGCGGCAGCCGGGCCGTCACCTGGGAGGAATCGCGGGCGTTCACGTCCTTCCTCTCCCGGTTTCTGCTTGCGGGAAACGAAAGGATTTTCACCGTCGAAAGGCTGAAAAAAAACCGCGGCAGGCGGCTTTATATCGATTATACGCAGCACGGGGAAGGGAAGACGATCATTTGTCCCTATTCGGCCCGAGGGACCGGCGAGGCGGGCGTGGCGGCCCCGCTGGATTGGGGGGACCTTCCGTCCCTTTCCCCCGATCCCCCATCCTTCGAAGAAGCCATCAAACGGGCTGAAAAGGGCGATCCCTTCGGCGATTATTTCGAAACCGACAACGGGCCGGTCCTCCGGGAAATCATCGAATTTTTGAAAAGGAAATAGCGGATGCGGCCCGTCCGGCAAGAGGAAGAAACCGCGGAACCTTCCCGCCGGCAAAAAATGGATGACGGCGGGCCGCCCGCCGTTCCGCCGGCATAGAAGGTTCAGGGCCTTCCGGTAGCCCGCCTCCCGAAAAACGGAGATTTTGCTATGGCCGTACGGCAACGGGTGAGGCGGCGAT
>Ga0207747_1001658_pt1 | contig 14743 bp, 11 predicted proteins | sample HigsolmetaGSP11D_FD_184839 | JGI IMG/M metagenome (GOLD analysis project Ga0207747, IMG submission 184839) | High solid enriched microbial communities from the Joint BioEnergy Institute, USA - SP1-1-D (SPAdes) | ecosystem: Engineered > Bioreactor > SSF (Solid state fermentation) > Aerobic >...
CGTTACCTCGGCCTCGACATCCTCACCCGCTGCCGCCTGACCACCATCACCGACGACAACCCCGACATAGGAGCCAACGACATGCCCGCACTCACCGCCTAACCCACCGGATCACGCAGCACTACACCACTTCCCGGGACTTGACCTCGGTCATCACCGCCTGCAACTGCGGATCACCCCCGCCTGCGCGGGGAGCACGCTTTCCCCGCGGCGATATAGCGGATCGTTGGCGGATCACCCCCGCCTGCGCGGGGAGCACATCACCGGTGCCCGTCTGCACGGTGAACTGTCGGGATCACCCCCGCCTGCGCGGGGAGCACCGCGCACCCGGTCCGGTCCTCAAGTGATTGCGGGGATCACCCCCGCCTGCGCGGGGAGCACGGAGCGTGCGGCGAGGGATGCGATTGCGTCGACGGATCACCCCCGCCTGCGCGGGGAGCACGTGCAGGAGAGCATTCCGCTGGAGCTGATCGAGGGATCACCCCCGCCTGCGCGGGGAGCACCCTCCTCCTTCTGTTAGCCCTCAAGGTCTCGGAGGATCACCCCCGCCTGCGCGGGGAGCACGGCGCCGACACTCCAGATAGCGCGATGGGCGGCGGATCACCCCCGCCTGCGCGGGGAGCACCGTGACCGTCTGGTTCGCCGCGTTCGCCATGCGGGATCACCCCCGCCTGCGCGGGGAGCACCTCGGTTTCGGCCAGTTCGAGCGCGAAGTCGCGGGATCACCCCCGCCTGCGCGGGGAGCACATCAAGGCCGGTATCGAGCGGTACTGGGGCCCATGGATCACCCCCGCCTGCGCGGGGAGCACTCGACGGCACGCCAGAACTCGTCGTCGTCAACCGGATCACCCCCGCCTGCGCGGGGAGCACGCTACAGTGTGCGCGACGACCAGGAGGGCGCGAAGGATCACCCCCGCCTGCGCGGGGAGCACGGCGTCGGCGCTCCAGATAGCGCGGTGAGCCGCGGATCACCCCCGCCTGCGCGGGGAGCACGCGCTTTTCCGGGCGATGATCGTCGATGGCTGGGGATCACCCCCGCCTGCGCGGGGAGCACGCTAGTCCGTATCGGCTAGTGCGGCAGTCAGTCGGATCACCCCCGCCTGCGCGGGGAGCACGAGGTTCTGGACATGCTCCGACAGCATCACGATGGATCACCCCCGCCTGCGCGGGGAGCACGCTGGCCGACGAAGCACGGGAGCGGGTCAGTGAGGATCACCCCCGCCTGCGCGGGGAGCACCGCGACCACCTGATGGAAGTAGCGGCTGCAATGGGATCACCCCCGCCTGCGCGGGGAGCACGCAATCTCGACCAGCGGTGCGGGATTAGCCCGCCGGATCACCCCCGCCTGCGCGGGGAGCACCGAACCAGCTGAAGGCGGGGGCGGGTCGTGAGTGGATCACCCCCGCCTGCGCGGGGAGCACCACCGCCGCCCGGGCCGTGCATCAACCCGATCGGATCACCCCCGCCTGCGCGGGGAGCACTTGCTGCGCTCCACGCACAACGCGCGCAACTCGGGATCACCCCCGCCTGCGCGGGGAGCACGTGCGAGACCAATTCCTCGCTGAGTACGGTGAAGGATCACCCCCGCCTGCGCGGGGAGCACCACACAGCTCCGGATCGGGCGTCCACGACGGCCGGATCACCCCCGCCTGCGCGGGGAGCACGAAACGCTCGCGGTGCGCCATAAGAAGCAGACCGGATCACCCCCGCCTGCGCGGGGAGCACCACCAGTTCCATGCCCCGTTGCTCGGGGTGAATGGATCACCCCCGCCTGCGCGGGGAGCACTTTGAGGCGTGCGATTGTTCACTACGCGAATAGGGATCACCCCCGCCTGCGCGGGGAGCACGGAACGTACATCCGGTTCAACGGGCTGGCTGACGGATCACCCCCGCCTGCGCGGGGAGCACGCTGTCGTGACCGGCACCAACGCGATCACCGTGGGATCACCCCCGCCTGCGCGGGGAGCACTTGAATCCGCCGCCGGGCCCCCAGACGATTACCGGATCACCCCCGCCTGCGCGGGGAGCACCCCGCCCCCGAAATCCTGGTGCACCGGGTACGCGGATCACCCCCGCCTGCGCGGGGAGCACATGGAGGGAGACAATGGACACTGCACGTGACGCGGATCACCCCCGCCTGCGCGGGGAGCACTCCATCCCGGCTCGACCGGCTGCATCTCGGTGATGGATCACCCCCGCCTGCGCGGGGAGCACGCCGCGGCCTGCAACGCGCCCTGAGCAGACTGGGGATCACCCCCGCCTGCGCGGGGAGCACGGTATTCCCATTCCGTTTTCCGCTCGGCCCGGTGGATCACCCCCGCCTGCGCGGGGAGCACACTTCCTGACCTGAGCCTTTACGGGCCTGCCACCGAAAACCGCATCAATTTCGTTTCCTGCCTCTCATCAGGTCGCCTCACGCCGCCCCGTATTCGCACCTGCATCGGCAGACTAGCTCGTCGAACCCGAACCCGTGTCAGGCGGCTCAATCGTTCTGCGCCCGACGTCTGCCGCTGGCCGGCGGATCAGAGCCACGCCCTCGTAGTCCACCGGAAGCCAATCGTGCCCATACACCCGGAACGCAAGTCGCTGCTCATTGCGCGCGGTATAGATCATCAACGCGCGTCCGCGATCGACGTAGTCGGTAATCCGGTCCCACATCAGTTCCCTGACGCGCGCCGAGATATGCCCGACGAAAACACCAGGTGCGACCTCGAGCAGCCACCGCGTGAGGTGCCCCCGCAACCCGGACGGCACCGCGGTCAAGACGACGACGGTCAAAACTCCACCTCGTACCCGACCCCGCCCGGCACGGTACGGTCACCGCCGTCCCACAACGACAACGGCGCATCGCCGATGTCGGCCTCGGCCTCCTCCTCGGGTCGGCCGAGCAGAAGCAGCTGGATGTCGCGGGCACACCGCTCCAGCAGTTTCCCGTCGTAGAGACGATCACGCAGGCGCCGACGCACTTCAACACCGATGTTCCCGACCACCTCGGCGGCCACGTCGAAGGCCACCGGCACGGTGACTTCCGTCTTGTACAGGTCGGCAATGTCGTACACGAACGCCCGCTGGTGGCCGGTGTGGATGAAACCGAGTCCGGGTGAGCAGCCAAGCCCCACCACCACAGCGTGGACAACCCCGTAGAGCACCGCGTTCGCAGCCGACAGCGCCTGATTCACCGGGTCGGTACCCACCCAGTCACCCACGTCGTACTTGCGGCCCTTCCACTCCACGCCGGTTCGGGTCGCGTGCAACCGGTACACCTTCCGTACCCGCGCTCCCTCCCTGCCACGTAGCTGTTGCATGCTCAGTCGCGAGACATCCTCGTCCGGGAACCGGAGCTCGTACATCCGCCGGGCGACGTTCAACCGTGACCGGGTGTTCGACACCGCGGCAGCCTGTGCCTCCAGCAGCCGGGTCGTCCCCGCCAGCGGTTGGCCGTGTGCGTAGTAGCGCACGCCGCGTTCACCGACCCACACACACGTCGAGCCGCTGTCGGCAATCAGCGAGATGGCCTGCTGGCTGATCGTGGTGCCCGGACCGAGCAGCAGCACCCCGACGCCGGCGGCGGGGATGTGGACGGTGCCGCGATCATCGGTTGCGGTGATGGCATTGCTGTCCCGGTGCACCACACAGCGTTCGAGATAGATGAACGAGATCCGGTCGGTCACCCGGACAAGCTCGGTCGCACCGGTCTTCCGCCGGGCCACCACAACCCATCACCCCGCAGCTGGTGGTCGTGCGAGCGTCAGAAGACCGCAACCGTACGCTTTCGCCCGACCGATCCCCTTGGTCAGCGTGGTCCGCATCGCGTCGACATCGGTGACCTCCAGGGATCCCTCGAACGTGGCGGTCGAAATCGTCACCACCCGGTCCTGCCGTCGGAACCGCCGCACCGCACGGTCCACCACACTGAGATCGACAGCGCGGTCGGCGTCCGTGGATTCACCCATCGGGCACGGGAGCAGACGAAATCCCGCTCGCTCGGCCCGGTCGACCAACCACTGCTGCTGCTGAGCAACCGTGACGTGGCCGAGCGGTTTCGTGTCGTTCCAGCCCTCGCGGCGGCCTGATCGCACCGGATTGGCCGTCAGCCGGAACCGCCACTGCTGCCCGACCTTCAGGGCGTCGAGCAACGACTGGTAACTGCGGGTCTCCCAGCACGGAGTGGCGGGCCACCCGGCCTGCTCAACCAAGTGCGTGAAATCCGGACGGTCCGGGCTGACCGTGTACAGCAGCACGCGATCGTGCGCGTAGCTGTCAAGACGCCACAGCACACGATGCTCACCGTCACGGCTGCGCCGCTCGCCGAACCCGGCCATCACAGCGGCATGCAACGCCTGCGGCGAGGCCAGCAGCTTCTGCGCGCCGCGACGACGGGTGTTGATCGCCATCCTCGTCAGGTACACGCTCTACCCCTCCAACACCGACATCGGATCGTGCTCTTCTTCGCCGGACCACGCCGGGTTCGGCACCTCGACCCAGTCGTGCACCACTCGCCGCCAGCCGTACCGCCGATAGTTCGGGTCGTAACTGATCGGGACATCACGGATCGTCTCGACGACAGTGTCCCCTTCGCGAGCGTCGCGGACGGTTGCGAGCCGTACGGTCGCACCACGTCGGCGCCGTTGCAGCCGATCGGCAGCCAACCACGGATAGGTGGCGAGCACCGTGTCCAGGTCACCATCCAGTACGCCGAGCGCCACCGGACCGGCCGACGGGCAGGAACGGCGCCCGAGATAGAGCGGAAAGGCCGGTCGGCGGACGGCTGTGTCGACACGCTCGACGAGGTCGGTCGCGCCTTCCAGACACGCCAGGTAGACCGCGTCGGCCACGTAGTAGCGATGCGACAACGGCAGCGCCGTCCACTTGAGCTCGCCGTTCTTCTGCCGCTCCGGCTTGTGGGCCGTATGAAAGTCCCGCAGCAGCGTGCCCGGTTGGTCGATGCGAACACCGAACCGCAGCGTGTTCAACTCATCGAGCGGGGCGCCCCGGTGTAGCCCGAGCGCCGCGGCCACCAACCCCAGCACACCGCTCTTGGTCGGAAACCGTTCGGTGCCGCGCCGAGTGAACCGGCTGCCCGCACCCCACGACTGCAGCGGGCCGGCGAGCCGGAGTGCGACAACACTCATGCCTGCCCGCCGAGCCGGTCGGCGACGGTACGGCCCAGTGCCGTCACGAGTTCGTCGAACGCGACGTTGGCGCCCAGATCGTCCAGGCTTGCCGTGTCGGACCCCACGCGGGTCACCCAGGCCGCCACCGGGGTCTCACCGAAGGCCCGCTCGACCTCCTTGGCCTCGTCCCGGAACGCCTCGCAGGCCCCCTTGACCCGGCCGTGGCGTTCCGTCTCGCGTACCGGTTGCTCGAACGCACCGACGAGGTTGATCGGCTGACTGTCCCGCACGAACACCACCACCGCCTCCGGCAGCGTCCGGTTGGCAAACGTGTTCTGCTTGCCCGTCGGCATCGACCGGACGAACGCCCGCGCGAACGCCTCCACCGCGCGCTGCGTAGCGGTGGCATCCCCGAGGTTGTCGTGCAGCCGATCGACATCGACGGTCGCGTACCGGTAGAGCGTGGCCGAATTGAACTCGACGGTACCGATCATGCCGGCACCGGATTCGTCGGCAGCGGCCACGACATCGTCGACGGCGGTGAAATAGTCGAATTCGGTCTCCGCGGCGTGCACGCTGATCGCGTGTGCGACCTGTGCCGCGGCATCGACATTGAGATTGGCTTCGTCGGCGACCATCCTGCCGAACAGAGCGATATCCACCGAGTGGTCGCGATCCGCCAGATCCTTCACATTGGCGTCCTTCAACGCCTTGGCCACATCGCCGGCATCGGCGGCGGCGATCGCCGCCTCGGCCAGCGCCCGAAGCTGGCTTCGGCTCAGAAAGACGAGATAGCCGGCTTCACCGGGTTCTCCCTTCTTGGCCGCCTTGGTCACGATGCCGACGGCCTTGAACGTTTCGGTCGCCAAATCGATCGCCTGCTCCCGCAGGTCCTCCCGCAGTGAGGTGATCTCATCGGCCAGGAGCTCCACAATGCGCCGAGTACGAACGCCCAGCTCGCCGCGGTCCAGCTCGGTTTCGAATGCTTTTCGCGCCGCGCGCTTCCAGGCCTGGCTGGAGACCCGGGCACGACGGACACCGCCGTAGACCGCGGATTTCGGGCTACCGGTGTCGTCCCGGTTGAGGTTGCTCGGTGGGACGGTCTGCAGCACATGGAAGTCGATGAACGTGCGGGTCATCACTTTTCCTCCTCATCTGATCGGGAAGTCTGTTCGCGGTCGGTCGGGGCGGCTTGCTGCCAGTCCGGTCCGGTCCGGTAGAAGTCACGGCCCCAGGACAGCCGCACCAACGCTGTGTACTGCGGGTTCAGCAGCAGGTGCAGATCATCGGCGAACTTCGCATAGTCGAAACCCAGTTGCCTGCCTCGCAGCTGGGTAACCAATCCGCGTACGTGGACGAGAATCTCGTCGATCGAAACGGCGGTGGCGACAGCCATGAACCGGCGGGTGACGGCATCGGCACTCGACCCTTCGCTGGCCGCCAGCCTGCTCACGGCGGTACCGAACGACACGCCGGGCACGTGCGCGGGAACCGGCATCGCCTGCTGGTGCAGCGCGTACAGCGTCATCGCGGCGTGCGCTGCCTGTTCGGCATGGCTCGGCTCATCCCGGTCCCAGGACAACTCGGCGGGAACGAGTGCCACGGTGTAGGCCCAGACCTCGGGGACGCTGCCGGCCGGTTTGCCCACAGCCCGGCGGAGCTTTGCCAATGCGGCCCGGGCATGCGGTGTTCCGCTGAGATACTCGGCCTGCAACCGTTGCAGGCGCGCATCCACAGCTGATCCGAGCCGTCGTCGCCAGGGTGCGGATTTTTCGGCGTTTTCTTCGGTCTGGTCCGCACGGGTGGTCGTCATGCCGGAATCTCCTCCGATTGCTTCATCTCAAACACCTGCGGTGGAAGTCGTCGCCGCAACGCAGCCATGAACCACGCCTCGGCCAGGCCGACATTGACCAGGCGCCCGCGGATCTCCCGTCCGGTCCAGGCAGCCGGGGAGGCTTCGGTCACGATCCGACGAGCGATCCCACGCGTCGCTCGATACACCTCGCGGGTCCAGTCGGCGCGTGCCTGTTCCAGATCGACCCCCGGCGCAAGGGTGCCGAGGAACCCGCGGTAGGGAGCGTCCAGCACCGCGTACAGTTCCTCACGCGCTGCGTCCCCTGCGCCAGTATTCGGTTCTGCACCGCCTGCTTGCGCGACGTTCTCGGCGAGCTTCCAGAGTTCGCCCGCCACTGCCTCGGCATCCTCGATCCCCGCCACCGCCACACGGCCGGCCTCGGGATGGTCGTCGCGGAGCACCATGACCGACAACGGCAGCTCGTCGGTGACGATCTCCGCGTACACGGCGTTCTGGGTCCCGTACTGCACGCCATAGACCCGGGTTCTGGGCCGGTAGCCGTCCGGCAGGTAGCCCTGCTCGGCCAGGTCGGCGACCCACTGCAGCGCTCCCGGCGCGAGGAATCGCTCGGGCTCCCGCCCGCCCGCCCGGCGACTGGCGGTCGCGGGCAGGATGGCGTTCAACCCCCGCCATACCGCCCGGTTGGGGTCATGCGTGTAGGGCATGTACACGACCGTCTTGTGTTTCTTGCTCTGTGGTTCGCTGTACCGCCATGCGGTGTGCGGATCGACAAGATGGCGGTTGCGCGGCTCGATGACATCGCCTTTTGCCAACACAACACCGGTGACGCCGGTCGGGTCGCCGACCAACCGCACCCGCCGCGTCTGCCAGGTGTACAGATCGATCGCACCGCGCGGCGGTCGCTCGCTCCACGTCGGCCCGTCGGGATCGCGTTCCCACGGCGGCACGTCGCCGTCGCACCCGACCTGGACGTACGCCTCGGCACTACGCGCGATCAGGTTGAGTACCAGCGTTTCCCGCAGGTTCTCACCGTGCGGCAGCACACCGCCGATCTGGCCCGACCACCCGACAGTGCTCCCGTACCCCCGACCGCCTTTGACGGTTGGATCCCCGACCGCGCCGGTCTTGATTCCGGCAGGGTCGAATGCATGGACATGTACGAGCCACCTGGCGGCTTCGGCGGCGGTGATGCGACCGACCGACGCCGCCGAACGCGTGGTGAAGAACGGGATACCGTTCGGGATGTCGGCGATGATCTTCTCCAGCCCGGAGACCCCGTCGGACCCCGAGCGCAGATCGGCGACTTGGAAAAACGGTGTCCGAGGATGGAAGAGATCGAACCGTCCCCGCACCCGGTCGGCATACCGGTGCACCGCGTCGGCGGGTAGTTCGTCGGCCTGCCACAACGCAAGCCACTCCTCCTCGTCGGCGGGCCCGTCGATCGCCCGGTGCAGGAATGCCAGGAGCAGCCTGACGATCGCGAACGCCTGCGTCTCGACGTCACCGACGATCCGGGCAAAGCGGGGTGCTTCCTCGATCAAGCCCAGGATGGAAACCTCGTGGAGGGTTCCGTCGTGGTCGAGGACCATGATCCATGGGTCGTCGATGAGATTGAAGCCGTTGGACTCGGTCACGGCCTTCGCACCTCCAGTCCGCGCTCGGGTGTGTATCGAATCGTGTAGCCATCGATCTGGCCGCCGCCGTCGTTGTCGACCACGAGAACGCCGAGCCGGTACAGCAGCGACGATGCCGCCCAAGACTTCGGCGTGGCGGCCCGGAGCAGCTGCTCGACGCGTTCGCCGCTCAGCACCGGTGGAAGCCGGACCGCACACGAGGCAAGGATCATCGCGACATCGGGGTCCGGCGGATCCTCCCGGCTCACCGGCAGCGACGCCTGTCCGGCCGGCAGCCAGGACGGCGTGCACCACCGTCCGGCGTCGTCCTGTTGGACGAGCACCACTTCCAGGCTCGGGGAACCGTCGCGAACCTGGCCCTGCCCCTGGGCGTCGTCATCGGTCTCTCCGACATTGCCGGACAACCAGCCGAGAATGGCTTTTCCGGCAACCGAGGGCTCGGCGATCTGGAATTTTCGCGCATCGGCGGCACGCCGTTCCTGCTGCTCGCACCAGTCCGCATACGCCTCGGCGGTCGCCGTCCGCCACGGTTCCGGCTCGATCCGCGTGTCCCCGTAGACGACCTCCACCAACGGTGCGATGTCGGTCGGCAGCTCGAGCACACCGCCGAAACGGTTCCGAAGCGCGGCGGCGGTGCGCAACAGCGGGTAGGCGCCGTAGACCCGCACCGCCCCGGGTTCGAGTTGCGGTGGTTCTTCCGCGATGTCCGCGCCGGTGACGAACACCTGGGCGAGACGGAGTTTCGGTGGTCGGCGGTCCTGCCCGTCCCCCCGCTGATGCCGATGCAGTCGTCCGATGCGTTGCAGGACGAGATCGATCGGTGCCAGATCGGTGACCATCAGGTCGAAGTCGATATCCAGCGCCTGCTCGACCACCTGTGAGGCCACGACGATATGGCGGTGCGGCCGTCGAGTATCGGCATTCGGCGGACCGAACCGATGGAGCAGCTCCGCATCATTGCGCATCCGATCGGCTGCGATGAACCGTGAATGCGCCACACTCACCTCCCCCGGAAAGACCTGGGCGAGCAGATCCGCGGTGTGCAGGACGCGCGAGACGGTGTTGCGAATCACCACGGCGCAGCCACCTTCGGACAGCCGGTCGCGGAGCAACGCGACTAGGGCCGCGTCGTCCCGCGTTCCGCCGCCGAGCGTGTCGATCTGTACGGTGAGCCGCCGTGCCGATGGTTCGACGCCGCGGCTCACGACCCTGCCCTGCTCCGTCCAGGAGATCAGCGGGTAGGCGGGAGTCGTGTCACCGTCGTCGGCCAGGGGCTCTGGTACCGCACCGGTCGACCGGCCACGGCGATACGCGTCCAGCAGTGCTCGGCGACGATCCGACGGGAGCGTTGCGGACAAGGCCACGACCGGAACCCCGTACGTGCCCAGCCAGGTGAGCACCTTGAGCAGGTAGCTGTTCATGAACACGTCGTAGGCGTGGACCTCATCGATGATGACGACCTTCCCCGTCAGGGCGAGGTGGCGCAGCATCAGATGACGTGCCTTCAGTGCGGCGAACAACAATTGGTCGATCGTGCCGACGACGAAGTTCGCCAACTGGGCTTTCTTGCGCCCTGCCAGCCACGCGTGCGCGATGACGTTGTGGTCCCGGCTGGTGTGCGTCTCGGCATCCGGTTCCTCGTCGCGGCCGATCTCGTTCGGCGCGCCGCCCTCGAGCAGTCCGGCGAAGACTCGGTTGAACCGGGCTTTGCCATGGCTGAGGGTGACCGCGCCGATGGGTTGTGCACCGGCGCCCATGGTGTCCAGCCAGGCGACCACCCGCTCGAACATGGCGTCGGTGGTCGCCTGTGTCGGCAACGCCACCTGCACTCCGCCGGCACCCCACCGACGCGCCATGATCTCCGCGGCCGCGAGCGCCGCCTCGGTCTTGCCCTCCCCCATCGGTGCCTCGATGACGACCATCCCGGCCTCCGGCATCTGCTCGGCCACAGTGCACGCCGCCAGTTGGACCGGTCTGGGGCGAGCGCCGTCCGGGAGCCGGAAGCGCCGACCGAACAACTCGACAGCCGATGTCGCGTGAGCGTCGGGATGCCATGGTGACGGCAGCCGCAGCCGTCCGACGCCCGTCCGACACCCCGGAGTGGCGGCGCCCGACGGGTAGTACGGGTAGAGCCGTTCGTTACTGGCGATCCAGTCGGCGAGGATGACCAGGGCGCTGGCCAGCACCTGGAACGAAGCCGTGAGCTTGAGGTCTTTCCAAGCGTCCAGCCGGTGGGCCGCACCCGTCCGATCGGCCATACGCTGGATCAGATGGTCCTGCACCTCGGACCACAACCCAGTGCCGTACAGCCCCGGGTGCTCTTCCGGTCGGGCGTTCTGGGCCGCCTGCGAGTCGGGTGGTGCACCGTGGTGAGCGCCGACAATCACCGCCCACGCCGTGGCGCGCATCGGCATCCAGCCGCGTCCGACCAGCCATCTCCGCAGCAGGTGGTATCCGGCCATCGCGTGCGGGACCAAACCGCGGTCGGCCAGCCCGGCCTTCGTCTCGGGCATGTCCAGCCCCGAATCGCGCATCGCCTGTGCCAGTGAAGGGCACTGCACGGCGAATGCCGGGGTCGCTTTACCCACATCGTGCAACCCGGCGAGGAAGGTCAGCGCGACACGGGCGGCAGTCGTGTCGCCGCCGAACGGTTCCGCGAGCACCCGAACGACCGAGCCCGCAAGCCACGTGTCGAACAGATAACCAGCCACGTCGGCTGCGTCGTCCATGTGCCGCCACAGCGGCAGCCACGCCCCGGCGTCGTTCGGCGATTTTGCCCACACACTGCCGGCGGCCTCACCGACCCCCACCCCGCCCAGCCCCCCTTCAGCCCTGGCGAACATCCGGGCGGCATCCTGACATACGCCTCCGACAATTTGTCGGCACCGCCAACGCGGCGTGTCGGCTCAGGCGGTGGACAGGCCCGCGCCGAAGCCCATCTCACCGCCCCTTCGGCGGGGCGTAGGCCGGCTTGCCCAGCCCGAGCACGTACTGGGCGATCATGTTGCGGAACACCTCCAGCGTGCCGCCGTAGATGCCGCACAGCGGCGCGAACCGGTAGAGGTACTCCGCGGCACCGTCGTCGGCGGATCCGTCGGTGCCGGCCGGCAGCGCCGCGGCCGAGCCGAGCACGTCCATCAGGTCCGGGGCGATGTCGCGCATGGTCTGGGCGATGGCCACCCGGCCGAAGATGCTCGGGGTGGACAGCGCCGCCTCCAGCCGGGCGGTCGCCCGGCCGAGCCGGTAGGCCACCGAGCCCTCGTCCAGGGCACGCCGGCCCGCCTCGTCGCGGCGGGCGCAGACGGCCAGCGCGGTGTCGACGGCGTGCGCCATGAAACCGGCCTGGTGGGCCATGATCGACGCGTCCTGCAGGCCGTCCTCGGCGGCGGCGACCGCGCCGTGCTCGGCGTTGAGCGGCTCGCGCAGCACCTGCCAGCCGCCGTTGACCTCGCCGAGCCGGTAGCGGTCCGGCACCCGCACGTCGCTGTAGTAGACGATGTTGGTGCGGTCGCCGTCGACGGTGCGGATGCCCTGGATCTCGATGCCCGGGGTGTCCAGCGGCACCAGGAACATGGTCAGGCTCTGGTGCTTGGGCGCGTCCGGGTCGGTGTTGGTGATCAGGAAGACGTACTGGCAGTTGTGCGCGCCGGTGGTGAACATCTTGGCGCCGTTGATGATCCAGTGGTCACCGTCGCGCACCGCGCGGGTCTTGCAGGTGGCGATGTCGGAGCCGCCCTCGGGTTCGGTGTAGCCCAGGCACATCCGCACGTGCCCGCTGTACACCCCGGGCAGCACCTCCCGCTGCAGCTCGGGGCTGCCGAACCGGGCCACCGTCCGGGCCACCAGCGCGGTGGTGCCCCAGGTCACCCACGGCACGTGGAAGCGGCGCTTCTCCAGTTCCCAGATGCGCCGGCGCACCCGGCTGAACCCGCCCTCCTGGCCGGCCTTGAGCTCCTGCTCGAGGTAGCCGGCCGCACCGAGCGCCAGATGCACGCCCTCGTCGAAGTTGTCACCGGTCTCGCGGTCGCGGCGGCGCACCTCCGCGGTGACCAGGGTGCCCAGCAGATCCCGGATCTCGGCGTGGAACGCCCGGTCCTCCGCGGACAGCTGCACGCGGGAGAAGTCCATCGGCACGGTCCCTTCAGGCGGTCTCGCGGTCCGCGACGAGGCGGGCGATGTACTGGGCGGTGGCGGCCGGATCCCCCGCCGCCACCGCCCAACCCCTCGCGCGCACCAGATAGGCGGTGGCCGGCGCCTCGGCCGACACCCCCAGTCCCCCTTGGACGTGCACGGCCATGGTGGCCGCGCGGGACGCCTCCTCGGCCATGAACACGAACGCCGACGGCGCCAGTTCCGGGCGCTCGTCGGGTTCGTTGTCTAGGAACCAGGCCGCGCGGTGCGCCAGGTTGCGGCCGCCGTGCACCACGACGGCCATGTTGGCCAGCGGGTGCGAGATGGCCTGCAGGGTGGCGATCGGAACCCCGAGTGTGTAACGGTTCCTGGCGAATTCGCAGGCAATCGTCATGGTCTGCTCCACCAGCCCGACCAGCGCGGCGGCGGTGAGCAGCCGCCACTCGTCCAGGGCGCGGCGGTAGGCGGCGACGGCCCCGGGTCCGCTGCCGAGCACGGTGCGCTCGTCGGCGGCGGCCGGATCCACCCAGGCCATCGGCAGCCGGCCCAGATTGTCGACGCGGGTGTGCCGGGTGGCGAACCGCAGTGCCAGCACGTCGTCGCCGTCGCGGACCACGATCTGATCGGCGATCGAAGCGGCCGGCACCAGCCGCGGCCCGGTGCCCGGGTCCAGGTGCGGGTCGATGCCGACGATGCGCCGGCCCGCCACCGCGTCGGCGTCGGCCGCGTCGAGGGCGGCCAGCAGCCGGGCGGCGACCACGTGGTCGATCCACGGCACCGGGGCCAGCACCCGGCCCACCTCCTCGGCGACCAGGGTCAGGTCGACCAGGGTCGCCCCGTCGCCGCCCGCGGCCTCCGGCACCGCCATCGACGCCGCCCCCATGGCGCACAACCGTTCCCACAGGCTCTTGTCGAAACCGGTGGCCTCGGCCTCGCGCACCACCTCGATCGGGCAGTGGGTGGCGAAGAACTCGCGGTAGGCCTGCTGCACCGCCCGGTGGTCCTCGGACAGGCTGTAGTCCTGCCGGCGCAGTTCGTAGCGGTCGACCATCAGTGCTCCCGGTCGGATCGGCCGAAGAAGAATTCGGCGGCGTTGCGGTAGAGGTAGTTGTCCAGGACGTCGTCGGGCAGATCCAGGGCGGTCGCCTCCGGGACCACCCGGCACATCCGCAGCACCGGCCAGTCCGAGCCGAAGATGACCTTGTCCCGGCCGCGGGTGCGCATGTAGTGCAGCAGCGCCTCGGGCAGCCGCTTGGGCGACCAGGCCGAGGTCATCAGCCGCAGGTTGGCGTACTTGAGCAGCAACCGGATCGCCACGTCCCACCACGGGTCGGCGCCGTGGATCATGCACAGCTTCAGCTCCGGGAACCGCACGCACACCCGGTCGAGGTGGATCGGGTGCTGCACCTCGCCGGGAATGGGCGGGCCGGGGATGCCGGTGTTGACGCACAGCGGCAGTTCGAGTTCGGCGCACTTGGTGTAGAGCGGGTAGTAGACCGCGTCGCTGGGCGGGTACTGCCCGTCGCCCCAGAAGCTCGGCCCCACCGCCGCATACACCACCGGCAGATCCCTTGCCACAGCGGCCAGTTCACGCAGCGTCGGGATGGGCCGCAGCAGGTCGAGTCCGCCGACGGCCAGCGCGAACCGGTCCGGGCGGGCCTCGACGAACTTGCGGGCGGTGACCGACGGTCTGCTGAGGCTGTCCATCAGCACCGCACGTTGCACCCCCTGCTCGTCCATCTCGTCGAGCAGTTCCTCGAGCTCCACCGGGGCGAACATCGACGCCGGTCCCTTGAAGTAGTCGTCGCGGACCCGCACCATCCAGCCGGGCTGCTGTTCGGTCTCGCCGAAGTGCACGTTGACCAGGCAGTCGATCACCTTGCGCGTCATGACATCCCCACCGTGTCCGCCGTCGCCCGGCCCGCGACCGACCGGGCCCAGCGGTAGTCGGGCTTGCCGTTGCCGAGCCGCCGCACCGCCGCGACGGCGATGAACTCCTTGGGTACCTTGAACCCGGCCAGCGTCGCCGCGCAGTGCGCCTGCAGCGC
>Ga0207747_1001659_pt1 | contig 14712 bp, 11 predicted proteins | sample HigsolmetaGSP11D_FD_184839 | JGI IMG/M metagenome (GOLD analysis project Ga0207747, IMG submission 184839) | High solid enriched microbial communities from the Joint BioEnergy Institute, USA - SP1-1-D (SPAdes) | ecosystem: Engineered > Bioreactor > SSF (Solid state fermentation) > Aerobic >...
AGTCGTTTTCTTTTCCACGCTCTGCATACGTTTGGACGTCAATGCCAAAGTCATGAAATTGAATCACGTCCTCCTCCCCCTCCTATGAACCGATGGATTTTCTCTTCCGAAATAATTCACAAAAAATAGCACATTCTTTCAGAAAAGGGGAGAGGGCTTTCTGAAGAATTGTGCAAAAAAATGCCTCTTTTATTCCAAAATAAAGTGATAATTTACACCCAAAAGGGATTGCTCTTGGTCTTTTTAGCTTCTAAACAGAAAGGGGACAAGGAATGTGGAAAATGGATGTCACGAAAAAAGTCCTGGAAGCCATACAACGGCACCGGAGCGACGGATGTCTTCCGAACGCGCCGATTTCGCCGCGTTCGTTGATGTACACTTACTGCTCAGCAGAAGAAATTCTTGGTATCGTCGCCGATTTGGAAGAAGAATTCGACATCATGTTTGATGCCGATGAAATCGAGAAAATTGGCGACATGACAGTTAAAGCCTTCGTGAAGTTAACCGTTGAGAAAGTCGGAAAACAGAAGGGGGATCAGGATGTTTGAAAAACTGGTACAGATCCGGGGATACCTCACAGGAAAATTCATGGAGCGGGAAAACGTCATCGACGCCATGCTGGTCGCGCTTCTGGCGCGCCAGCATGTGCTTCTTATCGGGCCGCCAGGGACGGCCAAGTCGGCACTGGTGGTGGAATTGGCGAAAATCATCCAGGGAGCCAACTACTTCCAATGGCTCCTGACGCGGTTCACCACGCCGGAGGAATTGTTTGGCCCGGTGTCGCTGAAGGAACTGGAAAAAGGCGTTTACAAGCGGAACACCGCCGGGAAACTGCCGGAGGCGCATCTTGTGTTCGTGGATGAAGTGTTCAAGGGAAATTCTGCTATCCTGAACAGCCTGTTGACGCTCATCAACGAACGCATTTTCTACAACAACGGCCACCCGGTGCAGACGCCACTGATGACCATCGTCGGCGCGTCAAACGAGTACCCTGAGGAAGGGGAAGGGCTTGAGGCATTGTTCGACCGTTTCCTTCTCCGGTTTGAGGTTGATTACGTGAAGGAAAAGGACAGCTTTGTCAATATGCTTAAGTCCGGCGGGAACGAAAAGACACCGCCATCATTGACACTCGAAGAATTGCAGAACATGCAATTCTTTGTCGAACTGGTGAGCATTCCGGATGAGGTGTACGAAACGCTGTTTGAGATCCGCCAGAAACTGAGGGATGAGGGCATTCATCCTTCGGATCGGCGGTTCAAGCAGTCCCTGAGCCTGTTGCAGGCCAAGGCGATGCTGGAACAGCGCCAGGAAGTGAGGGTGGAGGATATCCTTCTCCTTATCAACGTGCTCTGGGAGACACCGGAGCAGAAACAGGCAGTGGCCGAAATCGTCAAAGAGTTTGCCCAAGACAAAGTCACTGCCGCGTTGGAACGGATCTCCGCTGAAGCCCAGGAGATCCTCAACGGAATCACAAACAGCACATCGACCGACGAAGCCGTTGAAGCGGCGGAAAAGATGAAGATGCTGGAGAGGGAACTGGAGCAACTTTCCGCCAAATATCCGGGAAGACGTGAGGAAATCGAAAGTTTGCAACTGAGATTGAAACGGAACAGGGATAAGATTGCCCATACCATTGTCGGGGCAATCGGGCTTTAAGGGGGGATCAATGGTGTTCAAAAACAAATCCGTCCTGAATACCGACTCCTTCGACCGGAGGCGGTACCAGGAAATACGGAAAATGTCACAAAAACTGAAGGAAATTGAACGGATGGGGAGTGGATTGCTCCCCAGTTTTGCTTCATTGATGGGGGACATTTGGTCCGGTCTGTACAAAATGGATCCCCGGTTGAAGAATGAAGTAGATGAAGGGCTGGAGGCGAACAGGGCCATCATGGAACGGATTCTATATGACGATTTGTTCCAATCCAAACGGGAACTGACACGGCTGGACGACTTGATGTCAGCTGTGGGCACCATCAAGTTTTCCGAAGCTGTCTATGAGTGGCTTCGACAGGCTGACGAAAATGCCCAGAAAGCGATGCAGAAAGCGGCGGAGGAAGCCAGGAAAGTGATGGAGGAAAGGAAACGGCAGAAGGAGGCAGCAGGGGAACAGAATGAAGAATCAGGTGACGGCCAGCGGAGAGGAAACGTGGATGCGCTGAACAGGGCCATGCAGGCGGTCGCTAATGCTTTGGAGCGACAGGCCCAGGAGCACCAGCAATTGTTTGGCGCATTGGTGCAACAGGCGATGCAGGAGACCCTGGAAACAAAAGAAGCCTTGCAATCCCTGGTTGGTGGTGTCCAGCCCGGAAGCGGAGCGGCGGAACTGAAAAAAGTCCCGTTGCGGGATCAGATCCGGCTTGCCGAAGTGCTTTCGGCCAACCAGAAGCTAAAGCAAATTGCCATGTGGGCCGGACGATTCAAGCAGATTGCCATGAAGAAGCAGCGGTCGAAACACCGTGAATCCATCGAGAGAAGCGGCGTGACAATGGGCAACCAGGTGGAGCGGCTCCTTCCCATGGAGCTGGCCATGTACATGTCCCCAGCCACTAGACTGGACTTCCTTCGCCGGTTTGCCGAAGGCCAGGCGATGCAATATGAGCAGATCGGTAAGGAGGAATTAGGGAAGGGGCCAATTATCCTTTGCCTGGATCAATCCGGCAGCATGCAAGGTGTAAAAGACATCCAGGACAAAGGATTTGCTTTGGCCTTAATGTCAATTGCGAGAAAGCAGAAAAGAGATTTTTCCCTTATCCTTTTTAGCACGGGAGTTGCAAAGCATGAATACAAGAAAGGGAAAATCTCGACAGACGAAATGGTCAAACTGGCCGCCACATTTCTTGGGGGTGGCACAAGTTTCATGGCTCCCCTGGAAGCCGCTTTGGAAACAATCAGCAATAGCTGTTTCAAAAAAGCGGACATCGTTTTTGTGACGGACGGGTTGGCCGGATTATATGATGAACAATTTTTGGGGCGTTTTAACAATGTCAAATGGGAAAAAGAATTCAGCCTCCTCAGCATTGTGCTGGGGGAAGAAAACACAGAAACCGTCCAAAAATTTTCTGATCGGGTTGTCAAGGCATCGGACTTCACGGATGAAAAAGTGCATGTTGCTTTTGAAATTTGATAAAAGGCCCGGCACACATGCTGGGCTTTTTTGATACAATCAAAGGATACCCCAAGCTGATAGAGTATTGGGGATCCTTTATTTTTTGGTTTTGAAAACGAACATATGTTCGTTTATTGTAGAATCGAGGAGGGTATAAAATCCATTCCATGTTAAGTAAACAGAGAAGTGGCCTAAACCATTATCTAGAAAGAGAAATCTAGTTCACCTCGGAAAGTATATCTTGTCACTGATGATGTATTGAACAATAATAACTGTTTTGTTGTATATTTTCGTTTTATACGTATTATGAAAGATTGTATGTAGAATAATAGACATATTATGATTCTTTGTTGATTGAATAGATCCAATATTATAAGTAAAGTATAAATCGAAAACGAGAAAGCGTTTACCTAATAAGGAGGGGTTTTGATTGCATTTTAAATTAACCTCAGAACAGTTAAAGTGGCAGAAGGAAGTGCGGGATTTTTTAAAAGAAGTTGTCACCCCTGAACTTCTTAAAGAAGTTGAAGAACATGAAGATAAGGAACCTGGTCCGCTAGAAAAAGAATACAAAAGAAAAATTGCGGAAAAAGGCTGGATGGGTATTAGCTGGCCGAAAGAATATGGCGGACTTGAAAAGTCAGCGGTCGAACAATTTATTTTTATTGAAGAATTAAGGTATGCGGGTGCGCCGCATCCTTTTGGGGCAGGAGTTTCCATTGTAGCACCGGCCATTTTTAAATTTGGAACAGAGGAAAATAAACGGGACTGGATTCCACCTATCATAAGAGGAGAAATTGATTTTGCATTAGGTTACTCCGAACCGAATGCCGGTACCGACTTGGCCAGTCTTCAAACACGGGCGGTTTTAGACGGGGATGAGTGGGTGATCAATGGACAAAAAATATGGAATACCTTTGGTCACCGAGTATCCCACCAGTGGGCTGCGGTCAGAACTGATCCTCAAGCACCTAAACATAAGGGAATTTCAATCATCATTATCCCAAACAACGCGCCAGGAGTCACCCTTGTCAAACAAAAAACATGGGGTAATCACACGACGAATGAAGTGTTTTTCGAGAATGTCCGAGTTCCAAAAAACCATCTTATTGGAGAAGTAAATCAAGGCTGGAAGATACTTGTTTCAGCACTCGATAGTGAAAGAATCGCAATGGGGAGTTCTGCGCAAATCAGACGCGTTTTTGATGATTTGGTGAAATATTGTAGACATACCGTGATTGATGGGGAATTACTCATACGAAAGCCTGAAGTTCGTATGCGGCTTGCGGAACTTTACGTGGATTTGGAAGTAGCATTGTTATTTGGCTATAGAGGGGCAAATTTGATCGATGTTGGTCGGGACGCATCCGCTGAAGCATCGATGATGAAAGTGTTTGCCACGGAATTGATGACAAAGGTGGCCGACTACGGGATGCAAATCACAGAAATGTATGGACAACTCAATAAGAATGATGAATTTGCCCCATTACAAGGCAGATTGGAACATTTGTATCGTTTAGCTCCTTTCCATCGTTTTGGGGGAGGGACGAATGAGATCCAACGAAATATCATCGCTCAGCGCGGGTTAGGTTTACCACGATAGTGCTTATAATATCAGAAAATAAAGGATGTGTTGTTATGAGGATGTTCTTGACAGAAGAACAAGAAATGTTACAACGTTCGGTACGTAAATTTTTCGAGAATGAAGTGCCTACAGATCTTGTGAGAGAATTGCAAAAACCTGAGTCAAGTGGCCATTCGGAAGATTTATGGAAAAAAATGGCGAATGCTGGTTGGTTATCTGTATCCATTCCGGAAAAATATGGTGGAGCTGGCGGTACACTTTTCGACTTGGGATTAATTTACGAAGAAGCGGGCCGGGTGCTTCTGCCAACCACTTTTTACAGCACAATGTTTGCTTCATTTTTAATCAATGAAATTGGAACAGAAGAGCAGAAATCCACCTACCTGTCAAAAATAGCGGCTGGAGAAATCGTTTCTACAATCGCATACCAGGAACCGCAATCGTTTCATAATTATGCTTGCTATACAACTGTTGCCAGAAAATATAAAGACCGGTTTTACCTTACAGGTCAAAAATGTTTTGTAGCAAATGCACATTTGGCAAATCCGATGATTGTCCTGGCTCGCACAGAAGATGAAATCGGCAGAGAAGGTTTAAGCGCGTTTCTTGTTTCACCGCAAGCAAAGGGTGTATCTATTAAGCCTCATCAAACCTTCGGAAAAGATCGACAAAGCATCGTTGAGTTTGCCGAGGTGGAATTGGGCAGGGAAAACGTGCTTGGTGAAACAGAAAATGCTGTAGCAGGATTCCATATCGCATTGCTGAAGGCTACGGCATTGCAAACGATGGAAATGGTAGGCGGCATGAAAAAAGTGATACAGATGACGGTAGATTACGTGTCGACTCGCAAACAGTTTGGCGTCCCCATCGGTAGTTTTCAAGCCGTACAGCACCATATGGCCAATATGGCGATATATCGAGACGGATCCGAATTACTGGCTTACCAAGCAGTGACTCTTTTATCAAATGGCGAAAAAGCCGAGCGGGAAATCACCATCGCCAAGGCTTATGCGAGTGAAGCTTACAAAAATATTTCCGTGATGGCACATCAATTGTGGGGCGGCATGGGCTATGCGACAGAATCGGATTTATATCTATGGTCGAACCGCGCGAAGGCAACCGAACTTTCCTTTGGAACAAGAGATTTTCACTTGAAAAATCTTGCGAGATTTCTTGAAGAAACATATTTAACAGGAGCTTGAAATTGTACCAAGAACAGAGATTAAAAGGAGGATGAAATATGGCGATTAATCAACTGGAATACTTATTAAGGCCCCGATCAGTGGCAATCGTTGGAGCTTCACAAAAAGCAGGTGCTATCGGACACACGACAGTTAAAAATTTCAAAGATTTGGGTTTTCAAGGGAAAGTTTATTGTGTAAATCCTCGTTACAATGAAGTAGAAGGCTTTCCTTGTTTCCCTACCGTAGCAGATATTCCTGATCCAATCGATTTGGCGATTATTACTGTTCCTGGTCAATTTGTGGTGGATGCGATGAAAGATTGTGCGAAAAAAAAGGTGTCCTATGTCATCATTTTTAGTGCCGGGTTTGCGGAAATGGGAGAAGATGGGTTAAAGATGCAAAATGAGATCTTGGATATCAGCAAGCAGCATGGGATTCGAGTGATTGGCCCTAATACGATGGGGATATATAATGTAAAAGACAAAATTGCTTTAACCTTTACCCCCGCTTCCACAAGTAAATGGCTTTCAGGAAATGTAGGCTTGGTCTCGCAAAGTGGTGCAACCGGAGGAACGATATTAAATACGACAGAAGAAGAAAAAATCGGTTTTTCCTATGTAATAACGACAGGAAACCAAATCGATTTGACAACGTTGGATATCGCGGAAGCGTTTCTCGAAGATGACGATACGCATATGATTGCCGCTTATATGGAAGCGGTGCCGGATGGGCAACAATTGAAAGAACTTGGTATGAAAGCACTGAAAAAGCGTAAGCCGATTATTGTGTTAAAATCCGGTCATTCCGAAGCCGGTCAAAAAGCGGCATTGTCTCACACGGCGTCGATGACCGGCACGAAAGCGGCATTTGAATTGGTTGCGAAAGAATATGGGTTTACAATGGTTTCCGATATTGAAGAAATTACGGATGCAATAAAAGCATTTAACAGCAAAAAAAGGCTCAAAGGAAATCGGGTTGCCACTGTTGTCATCTCTGGTGCCACAGGTATCATGATTGCTGATCGTTTGTCGGAATATGGCTTTGAACTGGTTGATTTAACGAATGAGACGAAAAAAAGATTGAGAGAGATTGTCCCGGATTATTTATCTATTGAAAATCCGGTTGATATCGCCAGTACATTATTGATGAATCCTAGCATTTTTACGCATAGTATCAATACATTGGTAGCAGCGGAAGAGGTCGATGCACTCATCATTCATCTGCCCATTGGAAAAGACCTGGGTGGACTAAAATTTGCGCAAGACATCGTTGAAACATCTAAAAAGACAGACAAACCTATCATTGTTTTAACAACTGGGACTGAAGAATCGACAGCCGATATCCGTAAATATTTAAATCAAAATCATGTGCCTGCCTATAGGAATATTAAAAGTGGAGTAAAATCTTTACATTATTTATTAGAATATGAAAAGATATACAATAAATGTGCGAAATTGTCTGCTAAATTAACCGTACAAACAACGACAGAAATCAGTTGGCAATTTGCATCCAATTTAACTGTGACAGAGCCCGATGTGAAGCGTTTACTCAGCCAATCCGGCATTCCCGTTCCTAGTGGCGATATTGGAAAAAATTTGGACGAATTGTTGCAAATCGCATCTACTTTATCCTATCCATTGGTAGCAAAAATTGTTTCTCAAGATATTACACATAAAAGTGATGTGGGAGGCGTCTTTTTACCTATTAAAAATCAGGAAGAATTAAAAAGGGCATATGAAACAATAATGGAAAACGTAACGAAGCATGTGCCATCAGCAAAAATAGAAGGAATTTTAATCGAAGAACTTGCCCAAGGTCCTTTCCTTGAGGCGTTTGTAGGCGTAAAACGGGATCCGGTATTCGGGCCAATTATAATGTGTGGCTTAGGCGGTGTATATGTTGAGGTGATAAAAGATATATCACAACGTTTGGCACCGATTACAGAAGAGGATGCCTTGGAAATGATACGAGAGTTAAAAAGCTATCCTCTCTTTACCGGTTTCCGAAAAGGAGCAAAATATGATGTCCAAGCATTTGCAAAAGTTCTAGCCGATATTTCTCGTTTGGCATTAAACCTTGGCAATCAGTGGTCAGAAATCGAAATCAATCCTTTAATAGTACGTGAAGAAGAAAAAGGCGTCATGGCTCTTGATGGATTAATAACAATGTCATAATTATTGTGTTATTGTCTATTATTTCTATTATTGTCGGTTATCCATAGAAGACATATACGTCTTGCAGAGCCCAGAACGGAGGTTTAGGGGATGAAATATGAAACGATCTTATTCGAGAAAAGAGAAAGAATTGCAATCATAACAATTAATCGCCCGGAGGCTCGAAATGCGATTAATGCCCAAGTATGGAAAGAGATGGGGACAGCATTAGAACATTATGCCAAAGATCCTGACTTGTGGTGTGCCATCATAACAGGTGCAGGTGATCAAGCTTTTTGCGCTGGTGTGGATTTAAAAGCTCTAGGGCGAGGAGAGAAAATTGTTCCTGAAGGCGGCGAACATTGGGGATTCGCAGGAATTGTTAAACATTATATAAACAAACCGATCATTGCAGCTGTCAATGGTTTTGCGCTTGGTGGAGGAACGGAAATAGCATTAGCTTGTGATTTAATTATTGCTTCAGAAAAAGCGACTTTTGGTCTTCCAGAAGTAAAAAGGGGCATTATTGCTGGAGCTGGAGGGTTGTTACGGCTTCCCAGGCAAATTCCGTTGAAAATAGCGATGGAAAAGATCTTAACAGGGAATCCCATTACAGTAGAAGAAGCAACAAAATGGGGAATGGTTAATAGAGTTGTTCCTCACGATCAATTACTTGAAAAGGCTATCGAGTTGGCGAAAGAAATTACTGAAAATGCGCCAATAGCGGTGAGTGCGAGTAAAGATATAGTTTATCGGAGTCTAGATGTACCACTAGATCATCCACAGACAGCCTGGGCAATCAACGATGAATATATACAAAAAGTCATGAAATCGGAAGATAGTATTGAAGGAGTCAAAGCTTTTGCGGAAAAACGTAAACCACAATGGAAAGGACGTTAATCTTTAGGAGGGGAAGTTGATGAGTATTCGTGGTAAGGCAGCCATAACAGGTTTTGGTGAGACAGAGTTTCAAAAAAACAGTGGGAAAACGATTTACGAACTAGCCAGTGAGGCTTCAATCTTGGCCGTCAAAGATGCCGGACTTTCATTATCGGATATTGACGGGATTATCACATTAAGTCCATTATCAACAAGTGCCCGTTTAAATAACACGTTAGCAGCCTATTTAGGGATAAAACCCACTTATAGCGATGAAGTCTCTGTATATGGAGCTTCTGGTGGGTATGCGTTAAAACAAGCAGCTGAAGCGGTGGCCGTCGGTGCGGCGAGAAATATTCTTGTGGTAGGGGCAGATTTAAACTTTCTAACCAACTATTCGAATGAACCACATGAGCTTGCCGATGCTTATCAAAAGCCATTTATTGGAGCTAATGCGACTACCTGTTATGCAATGATCGCAAATTTACATGCACATCTTTATGGTACAACCGATGAACAAAGGGCAAAAGTGGCCGTTGATCAAAGGTATAATGCCAACCATTATGACAATGCTATTTTTGGAAAGAAAGAATTGACGATAGAGGATGTTCTTGCGTCTCCAATACTTAGCACACCATTTCACTTATTTGAGGTTGTTTCCCCTTGTGATGGCGCAATTGCTTTTATAGTCAGCCGTGGCGAAGATGCTTCATCGATTACAAAAACACCTGTATTTATTGATGGAGCGGGATATTACAGTACACACTATTTGTTATCTGACGCTGATTTATTAAAGAATGGTCTTGTGACACCCATAAAAAAGGCTGCATCAATTGCGTTTGAAATGGCCGGGATTACAACAGATAACATAGATATTTGCGGGTTTTATGATTGTTATACCATTGCGGTCATATTAACAATTGAAGACATGGGTTTCTGTAAAAAAGGAGAAGGGGGACGTTTTGTCGAGGAACATGATCTAACGTTTAAAGGTGATTTTCCGGTAAATACAAGCGGGGGTCAATTATCAGTAGGCCAACCTGGAGATGCTGGTGGCATGGTAAATATTGTCGAAGTTGTGCGTCAACTTATGGGTAAAGCAGGAGAACGACAAATCAAAGACCTGGAATTTGGTGTGACAAATACAAATGGCGGATTGTTCTCGAATGAATGTACATTGGTTTTGAGGAGAGGATAAAAATGTCTAAATATATAAATAAAGAAGCAAAGGAGTTTTATGAAGCAGCAGAGAAGTCAGAACTTTTAATTCAAAAATGTGAAGATTGTGGTGAATATGTGTTTTTTCCAAGAAAATATTGCCCCAAGGATATGGGAAAGTTAACTTTCGTAAAAGCATCTGGAAAAGGAAGGATATTAACTTACTCGATTGTTGTGAACGATGGGCAACCGTTCTTTAAGGATTTAGTTCCTTATGTTGCCGCTATTGTGGAATTGGAAGAAGGGCCGACCATGTATACAAGGGTTGTGGTAGATGACCCGAAAGAAGTAACATTTGGTCAAAAAGTCGAAGTGGTTTTCCAGGAACAAGAGGGAAAGAATATTCCATTATTTCGCCCGGTAGTAGACAATGTTTACTAGAGTTACAGGAGTTATAATACCTCACTGAACCCAAAAAACACGGCCTAAAAGGTCAAGATAAGAGGTGAGGTCTCCATCGTCTGTTGCCTATCATCCTGCTATTCTGAGCAAAATGTTTTCCCTGCGTTTTCAAACTCTTTCTTTTTACCAGTTGGAGGAGGAAGTATATCGGCCGTTCAGTGGTTTACCTGCAGGGTGTTGGAGAAGATATGATAACCATCTCATGGTGTAAGCGGGATACCTGTAAAGGCGGTTTGTCCATACCAAATGGCGAACCGTCTTGACCTCTTTTGGTAAGATATGTTTCAGTCGGGAATTACCAAAAAGGACAAAGGGACTGACTGCTTGATCAAATTGTTGGGTCTTGTACCACGTCAGCGGGTGTCGGAAAGTTTGTGGGAGCAGACCGTCGCATTGGCCACAAGAGGTCTCCTACCATCGAGCGGCCAGTATTCTCCAGACATGGGTACCTGGAGTCAGCGTGATGACTGTTTGGCAAGCCGTCCAGCATGCAGGTGAACAAGAGCGGCAGTGAGCAGAAGAGCAGCAGCGCTTGGCGTTTGAACAAGGGGAGATACCGGTTGGCGAGCGTCAGGTCAAAGAGTTGGTGGCGGTAATGGACAGCGTATGGGTGCCGGCGCGGAGAAAGCAGGCAGGACAGCCGCGGCATGTGGAAGTAATGCTGGGCGTGGCCTATGAGGGACGGAGAAAGGGCGGTTTAAGGAGTGGGAAGTGGTGGCTGGCGTCATGGTGCCGGAAGAATTCTTTGTGCAGACGGTAGAGATATGCAGCCCGGACGTGTACTTCAATGCAATCGAGCGTTGCCGGCTGGAGAGTGACTGAGCAGCATGTCTGAAAAAGATAGTGAACAATTGGAAGGGGATCGTAAAGCTGTCGGAAGATAGCGATTGGGAGCGTTTGAAGGGCAGGCTTTCACCACTTGGTACGCCTGTTGAAACGGCATGATGCGAGGTGGAGTGTGTGAGGGGTGAATTACTTAGCTTGCGAGTACTAGCGGTGATAGTCAACGGAAAGAGGGATTCTGGCTGGCAAAAGAAATGAATAGGCATTGAAAAAGCGCGTGGGTCCGGTGACAAAGTTTGAGCATGAAATTTGCTCGTGAGGCTAGGGATTGGCTGGAGGGAAATTTGCTTGCTGGTGCTGGGAGGAAGTGCAACGAGCAGGTCGTGGGTGAAGTATGTACTTCGGGAGTTCTCCCATATGGATCTAAGGCTGTGGTGAAGAGAAGGTGTACTGGTGAGGTCTCTACCTACCGAGCCTTGACACGCACTAAGTAAAAAAGATCTTCTTTTGAATTTGTTTATTTGGTAATCTTTTATTAAAGAGTATTAAAGAGGTCTGATTATCCTTTTTTTTCCTTTGGGCTGGTTTTTGTTATTTATTTAAGGATATTTCAGACCACTTCCTTTTTTATAGACATTTTAAGATTTGGCCGCATATCCTTAATAAGTGTTCCGGCAAATCAATAAATGGAACACTGAAGAGAAGATCAAAATATAAGTATTCCTATATTGCATCATGAATACGTAATTTATCTTTTCGAACAGGTCCTGCACAAAAATCACTGTATCAGGGTATTCAAAACCCGCAAAATGTAGTTAATATACACAAAGTATTTTGAGGGGGGTATGGAATGGTAAAAAAAATGTTGCGATCTCACAGAGACTTAATGAATGCTCTTATGGAAATTATGGCTGTAAAAGAATATGATACTATTACTGTTTCTGAGATATGTAGATTGTCAGGATATAATAGAGGTACTTTCTATCAGAATTTCAAAGATAAAGACGAATTACTAAATACAATTATTGATTTGAAGCTTCAAGATATGGTAAAAATCCTTAAAGAAAAATACCATAATCATGATGGAAAAAGGCGAACTCAGGATCTTACCGCCCTTTACGAATATATTCGAAAAAATAGTCATTTCTTTAAAGTAGTTTTACAGGATAATAAAATAATAGGGTTTCGTTACAAAATGTTTTTAGCTTATAAAAGTTACCTAGAAGAAGCTTTAAAAGTTCCTCTTGAAAAGGACACTAATAGCTCCGATTTAAATGATTTTTATTTTCATTATGTCACTTCAGCTTTTTTAGGTGTTACAATGTACTGGATTAATGAAGGAATGCAAAAATCTCCTAACTATTTAACTGAACAATTAATAAATATTGTTTACACAAGACCTCACGATTTAATCCTTGGGAAAATACCATTTAGAAAAACTATTATAAGAAAAAAAGAAGAAATAGATCCAAGAATCTATCGTACAAAAAAAGCTTTTAAAAATTCGCTTATTTATTTAATGAAGAATAAAAAATATAATAATATTAGAGTAAATGATATTGTTAATTTAGCTGGCTATAACCGTTCTACGTTTTATTCCCACTATAATGATAAAGATCATTTATTCCATGACACGGTATCAGATTTAATTAAGGGCATGATTTCATCTATATCAGCAGAAGATGTAGACATTTATAGTGGAAAAACGGGAGCGAATACTCCTCTTGTGAGATTATTTACATACATCTATGAAAATAGAACCTTATTAGAAGTTATGTATAGTGATAATAAAGTCCCGGGTTTTTTCAATAAAATATATACTAGTTTAATAGACTTTTTTCTAAATGAATTAGAAGGTAAAATGGATGTGGATGCTGAAATTTACTGTCACTACCTAGTCTCTACTTTAATGTCAGCTATAGGGTATTGGGTTTCAATTAATAAAATAAAATATTCTCCTATCTTTTTCGCTGACTTATATACAGAAGTATTACAAAAAGAACCAATTGTAAAATTATAGAATAGCTTTCGTCGTAAAAATTATGAATTATGGTCTAGATTTTGTGGAAGGAGAGGAGATTTGATCAAGATGTTCGAAATGGGAAAACTTGACATACCCGTAATTTAAATTAATTAATTATTCAGTAAAAATGGCTTCGTGTTAATGAGCGAAGGTTAGAATGTTGCTACAATATAATATAAGCAAGAACTTAATACAGTATAGAAACCCCGTTTGCACAGTTCCAGGGTGAATTGTGAATGACCACGCCCTTACCGGAGAAGGATTCTTTGTGTTCATATATCCAGCAGCTGAGCATGGAAGGGAGAATCCCAAGGACTTTGGTCACATGGGGGACCTTCTTGCCTACCTAATAACCTGCTGGACAGCGGCGACCTTGAAGGCTTTGTCATACTTTTTCCGTTTTAAAAAAACATCCCCTTTCCAGCGAGTCTGACTTGGTCTTAATCTCGTGACAAGGGGACTGTAGAAAGTCCATATCTTAAAGTAATTATCTCGTTTTTTCATTTTAACACTTATGATGTTTATTGAGTTTAGAAGCTTTTATTCCAAAAGCTAAATACGGCATGATTATATATATTAAATTAAAAAAATTATGTTTTATTTAATAATACCGTTCCTGAATAATTCGGCAACAGCATGTGTACGGTTTTTTGCTCCCAACTTTTTTATCGATGATTTTATATATTGTTTTACAGTTAATTCACTAATTTCCATAGAATCTGCTATTTCCTTTGTACTTTCCCCCATCGCAATCCTCTGCATCACTTCCAATTCCCTTTTGCTTAATATATTTGAATCACTAGAACTAGAATTAAGCAATATTTCTCCGGCATTTTTTCCAAACAGAGTAAGTAAAGAAAGCGCATCATCGTCGAATTCGGTCCCTTTTTCAAACTCTGAACTGCAAATATAGCCAAAAACGAATGAGCCGAAACTTATTGGTACAACTAATAAGGAATTAATTTTAGAAGGAAAAATATATTTGCTATTCGTTTGCTTAAAATACTCGATCCCCGAACAAAATTTTGCCTGTCTATCATTAATTGCTGAGTGTATGATCGGTAAGGTTCTTATATCATCTCTTAATTCCCTAATATGTGTCATTCCGTTTGAAGTAAGTGCGATAATTCCTTCTCCTAGGAATCCCAAAGGTGAATATCTTAATAAATAAGCATCCAAAACTGGAACCCGAGTTCGACAGCGACTAGGCAAACAAAATGCCTCTGATCCCTTGATACAAAAGGGACGAGAGGCATTTGGGCATACTTCAGGCGTGTATCTAGGTGCGAGGATGGATGCCTAGAATCTTCGGAGGAGGCTCCAGTCCTAGAGCCGCAAAGAGTTGCGCTTGTTTGGCTGTCAGTTCGGTCCGTTGA
>Ga0207747_1001662_pt1 | contig 14688 bp, 15 predicted proteins | sample HigsolmetaGSP11D_FD_184839 | JGI IMG/M metagenome (GOLD analysis project Ga0207747, IMG submission 184839) | High solid enriched microbial communities from the Joint BioEnergy Institute, USA - SP1-1-D (SPAdes) | ecosystem: Engineered > Bioreactor > SSF (Solid state fermentation) > Aerobic >...
GGCCACGATAAACTGGTTCGAAAACCCCGCAGCCCAGTCCTCGGCCCACTACGTGGTGCGCTCCTCCGACGGCTACATAGGACAGTCGGTTCTCGAGAAGGACATCGCCTGGCACGCGGGCAACTGGTACTACAACGAGCACTCGGTAGGGATAGAGCACGAGGGCTACATAGACGACCCTTCGTGGTTCACGGATGTTATGTACCGCTCTTCGGCGAGGCTGACGGCGTATCTGTGCGAGAAGTACAAGATAGCGGTAGACCGGCAGCACATAATCGGGCACGACGAGGTACCGGACCCGAACAACCCTGGCCAGTACGGAGGGGTTGACCATCACAAGGACCCTGGTCCCTACTGGAACTGGGACCTCTACATGAGCTACGTCGCCCAGTACGCCGGCGCAGCCCAGGTCTACAGGCAGGTGGTGGACAACGCCAGCGCCCGGTTTTCGGCCTCCAGCAACTGGAAGACGAGCTCCTGGAACGGACAGAAACACGGCCGGAACTACCGTTACACCATCCCGAAGGCCGTCTCGGACGACGCGCTCTACAGGTTCAAGATCCCGACCACCGGGAGTTACAAGGTGTACGCCTGGTGGCCGAGCTCCCCGGGGTACAACCCCTCGGTCCCGGTCGGGATCCAGACGACCTCGGGGCTCGAGTGGGTGCGGGTGGACCAGACCAAAAACGGCGGCCGCTGGAACAACCTCGGCACGTTCACGCTCGCAGCCGGAGACTCTGCCTGCGTGAGAATCTCCCGCTGGACCTCGGCCGGAGGTTACATCATCGCCGATGCCGTGAAGATCGTGAGCGCCTGAAGGAGCGAGAGGCGGACCCGCGCGGGTCCGCCTCTCGCCGTCGTGCCGGTTACGGATTCCCCGCCCTGCCGCAGGAGACGACTTCTGCCAGAATGTCGCCTGCTGGAAGCAAACGCTGCGGAGGGCTTTCTGGATGGATTTTCTGCGGGACAGGGTGGCGCTCGTTACCGGGGGATCGCGCGGCATCGGCGAAGCCATCGTGAGGACGCTGTGTGGAGCCGGGGCCGAGGTGGTGCTCCACTACAACAGGGGCGAGAAGGAGGCGCGAAAGATAGCCTCCGAGACCGGGCACTGTCTTTGCGTGAGAGCCGACCTGGAGGACGCATCCTCCGTGGAGGGGCTCTGGTCCGAGGCGGTCGGGTGGCGGGGACGGATAGACGTGCTGGTGAACAACGCAGGCATCTACGAGCCGGTCTCCGTGGAAGACGGTGGGCGTTGGGAGGAGGTCTGGCAGAGGACGCTCGGGATCAACCTGATCTCCGCCGCGGATCTCTGCCGGAAGGCCATCCTCCACTTCAGGGAGCGCGGGGGCGGCACGATCATCAACGTCGCGAGCCGGGCGGCCTTCCGCGGGGACGACCCCGAGTACATGCCCTACGCTGCCTCCAAGGGAGGCATGGTCTCGCTCACCCGCACCATCGCCCGGGGATTCGCCCGGGAGGGAGTCCTCGCCTACACCGTGGCCCCCGGCTTCGTCGAGACGGAGATGGCCCGCGAGTTCGTCCGGCGCGGCGGCGGGGACCCCGCACGCGAGATACCCCTCGGCTCGCTGGCACCACCGCAGGAGGTCGCGAACGTCGTCGCCTTCCTGGCCTCCGGGGCCGTCCGCCACGCGACCGGGGCCACGATAGACATAAACGGCGCCTCCTACGTGCACTGAAAAGCGGGGGCCGTGAACCACACGACCCCCGCCCGCCGGAGTTGTGATCTCCCTAGTACTTCGGGACGCTCGGGTCTATCTCCTCGCTCCAGGCGTTGATCCCGCCCTTGACGTTGTAGACGTTCTCGAAGCCGGCGTCCCGCAGAAGCTTCACGGCCCTGGCGCTGCGCGCACCGCTCTTGCAGTGGACGGCGAGCGGCCTGTTGCGGTCGAGCTCGGCCAGGCGCTCCGGCAGCTCACCGAGCGGGATGAGCGGAGCCCCGATGTTCGCGACCGCGTACTCGTGCGGCTCGCGTACGTCGAGCACCGAGATCTCGCCGCGGTCGAGCTTCTCCTTGAGCTCCTGCACGGTGATCTCCGGCACCTCGTTCTCCTCCTCGGCCGCCCGGGCCTGCGGGATGCCGCAGAACTCCTCGTAGTCTATGAGCTCGTGGATCGTACGGTTCTCACCGCAGATCGGGCACTGGGGGTTCTTGCGCAGCTTCATCTCCCGGAAGCGCATGCCGAGGGCGTCGTAGAGCAGGAGCCGCCCGATCAGGGGCTCCCCGATCCCGAGGATGAGCTTCACCGTCTCGGTGGCCTGGATGACCCCGATCGCGCCGGGAAGGATCCCCAGCACCCCACCCTCGGCGCAGCTCGGGACGAGCCCCGGAGGCGGCGGCTCGGGGTAGAGGCAGCGGTAGCACGGCCCTTCCTCCGCGTAGAACACGCTCGCCTGCCCCTCGAAGCGGAAGATGGAGCCGTAGACGTTCGGCTTGCCCAGAAGGACGCACGCGTCGTTGACGAGATAGCGGGTCGGGAAGTTGTCCGTGCCGTCGACGATGATGTCGAAGTCGCGGAAGATGTCGAGGGCGTTCTCGCTCGTCAGCTGCTCCTCGAAGGCCTCGACCCTGACATTGGGGTTTATGTCCTCGATAGTCTCGCGAGCGCTCTCGAGCTTGGGCCGGCCCACATCGGAGGTCCCGTGGATGATCTGCCGGTGCAGGTTCGACTCGTCGACGACGTCGAAGTCGACGATCCCGATGGTGCCGACCCCCGCCGCCGCGAGGTACATCGCGAGCGGCGCGCCGAGCCCGCCGGCTCCGATCGTCAGCACCCGGGCCTGCTTGAGCTTCTTCTGCCCCTCCAGCGCCACTTCGGGCATGATCAGGTGGCGGCTGTAGCGGGCGATCTCCTCGTTGGTAAGCTCGACCTGCCCGTCCGTCTCGTGTATCAGAGGTTTGCGCGTCTGCATGTCTTCCTGAAACTCCTGACTTTGCTCTCCTGAGCCGGGGCGAACCGCGGCCCGCCGTAATGGGATCTCAGCGGGTCTCCCCGCGACAACCCCCCGCGATGGACGGGATGATCGAGAGCTCGTCGTCCTCCGAGACGGCGGTCTCCGGCCCGTCGAGGTAGCGGATGTCCTCGTCACCCTTGTAGACGTTCACGAACGAGCGCAGCTTGCCGTCCCCGGTGTAGAGGTGCTGCCTGAGCTCCGGGTACTCCTCTGCGAGCTTGCCGAGAGCCTCCCCGGCGGTCTTGCCGGTGATGGTGACCTCGGCGTTGCCCCCCGCATACTGTCTCAAGGGCGTTGGAATCTTGACCTTGGGCATCTTACGTGACTCCTTTTCTCTTACTCCACCAGCGTCTCTTCGTCGTAACCCGAGCGGTCAGGCTTGAGCACCCAGGAACGTATGTCCTTGATGCCGTCGGCCCCGACGGAGGCTATGACGTAGGACCACCCGGGCCAGGCATGCTCCCGGTCGTACTCCGAGGGTTCCGCCGGATGATCCGGGTGGGTGTGGTAGAAGCCGAGAACCTCCATCTCCCGCTCCTCGGCCCTCTCCTCGAACTCCTTTATCTTCAGCGGCTCGATGAGGAAGCGGCGCTCGCGCTCACCCTCGTGGGTGTTCTCCGCCCGCCACACGTCCACCACGATCTTCGTTCCCCCGGCGTTCATCCCGACGAGCACGCCGGCGCATTCCTCCGGGTACGCTTCCTTCGCATGTTCCTCGATGTTGCGGATGTCTCCCCGTCCGATCTTTAGCGGCAACTAGTCCTCCCAGAAGCTCTCGGAGAGGTACTTGTCCGCCCCGTCGGGCAGTATCGTCACGACGACTCCCTCCCCGATCTCCTTTGCAACTTCGAGCGAGGTGGCCACCGCGGCCCCGGCGGAGATGCCGATGAGCAGCCCCTCCTCGCGCGCCACCCGCTTCACCATCTCGTAGGCCGCCTCGGTCGACGCGGCGCGGTTCTCGTCGGCGACGAGCGGGTCGTAGATCTCGGGTACGATCGCACTCTCCATGTGTTTCATGCCCTCGAGGCCGTGGAACGGAGAGTCCGGCTCGAAGGAGATCACCTTTATCTCCGGGTTGTACTCCTTGAGCCTTCGCGCGGTCCCGACGAAGGTGCCGCTGGTGCCGAGCCCGGCGACGAAGTGCGTCACCTCCCCGGCCGTCTGCTCCCAGATCTCGGGCGCCGTGGTCTCGTAGTGCGCCCTCGGGTTGGCCGGGTTGGAGTACTGGTCCGGATAGAAATACCGATCCGGATCCTCGGCGTAGAGCCTCCTGGCCTCCCGGATCGCCCCGTCCGAACCCTCTCCCGGGTCGGTGAGCACGATCTCTACCCCGTACGCCCTCAGGATCTTCTTGCGCTCCTCGCTCGCGTTGGCCGGCATGCATAGCTTTACCCGATACCCGAGCGCAGCCCCGATCCAGGCGTACGCTATCCCCGTGTTGCCGCTGGTCGCGTCGAGGATCGTCTTGCCCCGCCTCAGCTCGCCCCTGCGCTCACCCTCCCGGATCATCCACAGCGCCGGACGGTCCTTGACCGAGCCCCCAGGGTTGTACCACTCCGCCTTGCCCAGGAGCCTCACGCCGGGAACGTCCCGCTCGATGCTGAATAGCTCTACGAGAGGGGTGTTGCCGACCAGCTCCGTAGGGCGTGCGCCTATCCTGTCGCTAATCCGAGTAATCATGTCGGGATTATTATACAGACGGGACGTCTGCTGTCCAGCGGAACGTGCTTTGAAGACCTCGCAGAGTTTTTTCAGCCGGAGGGCCGATCCATGACCCTCCGGCCAAGGTTGGTGCGTATCGAAAATTATACAGCAGGTTAAACCTGCATCTCTACGGCTGCATTGTTAACTATCCTAAAAAATCTAGGATATCCGGTAAAGATCTACGTCGGCAGGTGAAGATGGGGGTATCGAGTTCGGTATAGCTGCTGGCCTCGGTCTCACGCAGGTCCATCATGAGGTCCTGGAACTTCTTCGGTGACTCGGCCTCGAAGGAGAGGATGAACTCGTAGTCGCCGATGCCGAAGCAGTAGGCGGTGTTGTTTTTTATCGGGTAGTGGGCGCGGCCGACCTTCATGTGCTCGTTCATCATCCGCTGGCGCTCTTCGAGCGGGAGCCGGTACCACTCGCGGCGCTTCACGAACGGGTAGACGAAGAGGTATTCTCCCTCGCCGGGGACGATGTAGCGCTTGTTCTCGAAGCCGGGGGTGTGTTCCCCGACGTAGATGGAGCGGCGGCTGATGGCGAAATACGAGTAGGTGATCGAGAGATACTTGCCGAGGCCGGTGTTGAGCAGCGCGCCCGTCATCTTCTCGAAGGCGTCCAGATCGTATGCGATGCGCCAGAGCATGAAATCGGCGTCGGAGCGGAGCCCGAGCAGGGAGTAGGAGCGCAGGATCATCTGCTCCGAGCCGCTCTCCGCCGCGTCCAGGAACTCCTGCTTGCCGCGCTCACGCTCCTCTTCGGGAAGCCTCCTCCAGAGCGGGTCGAGCTTGAAGAAGGCGTAGTTTATGTACTGGACCGGGAGGTTCCCCTCCTCTTCCCGGTATCGCTGGGTCGTCGTCTCGGCCATGACTACCTCCTGCTCGTGGACGCAAGGCCGAAGTTGTTCTCGTAGAGCTCGCCTATGCGGGCGAGTTCTTCGTCGGTGAGGTCGGGGGTGTCGGGGGCGGAGGCGAACTCCACGAGCTGCTCTCTGCCGTAGATGTTGGGCAGTGTGGAGACCACCTCCGGTTCGGCCAGGCAGAACTTGAGCGCCGCCTGTCCCAGCGTGCGGCCCCTTTCCTCGAGGAAGCGCAATTGCTCGACTTTCCTGACGCCCTCGACGAGCCACTCTTTCGGGCGGTGACGCCGGTGGTCGTTTTCCGGGAAGGTGGTGTTCTCGTCGTAGTGACCCTCGAGCATGCCGCTCGAGTGCGGGACGCGGACGACGAGGCTCGAGCCGGCCTCCCGCGCGGCGGCGATGAAGTCCCGGCCGGGATCCTGCTCGAGGATGTTGTAGATCATCTGCACCACCTGCACGCGGCGGTCGTGGATCGCGCGCAGGCCTTCCTCCCGCCAGCCGATGGCCGGGCCGAGGGCGACGCCGTAGGCCCGGACCTTTCCTTCCCGTCTGAAGTCTTCCAAAAGTTCGAAGAGCGCGTCGCTGTCTATGGCGTCGGACTTGGGGTTGTGCAGCTGGATGAAGTCTATGTAGTCGGTGTCGAGCCGCTTCAGGCTCTGCTCCAGCGCGAAGCGCAGGAATCCTTCCGACCAGTTCTGCGGGCGCTCGCGTTGCCCTTCGCGCTCTGCGTGGTTGTAGAAGTCGTAGCCGAACTTCGTCGAGATCACGACCTCGTCCCGCATGCCGCCGGAGGTGAGCCCGGCTTCGGCCAGGATTTCCTCGCCGAACCCCCTGCCGTACGTGTCCGCCGTGTCGAAGTAGTTGATGCCGAGGTCCCAGGCTTCCTTGAGGAGAGAGCGCGCCTTCCCCCTGTCTACATCACCCCACCAGCCGGTGGTTATGGTCCAGACCCCGAACCCCACCTCCGATACGCTTATGTCCGTGCCCTGTATGGTACGGTACTTCATCGACAGCCTCCGTCTCTCGTCTTGATTCCTCTCCTGGCCCGCCCTCGATGCTATAAACCGTCAAATCCAGTTTCTACACCATTCTAACTCCCCCTTCTGTACGCGTTTTCTCTCGTCCCCACCCCGCCACTACACAACATCTCGCGGACGATGCCCGGTCCACACCAGATATGAAGGTTGGTTCATTTTTGTTTAGAATGTTGCAACGAGGCGTTGCCTTTTCTACAGGGACGTTGATAAACTGATAAACAAGAGCAGTTTGCCAGGAAGATGAAACTTTGGAGGGGGGAATCGATTGGCAGCTCACGTCTTGCCGCTTCGGCGGGGGGCCAGGGTTCTGTCGTTGTTCGTCTGTTTCTCTCTGATCTTTTCGCTCGTCGTCGCCCGGGTGGCCTGGGCTCAGCAGATGGTCGCCTCGTGGTACGGGCCGGGCTTTCAGGGAGCCAAGACGGCGAGCGGGGAGCCGTTCAACATGTACGACTACACGGCTGCCTCTCCGTACCTGCCGTTCGGCACCAAGCTTAAGGTCTGCTACGACGGGTGCGTGGTGGTCACGGTCAACGACCGGGGTCCGTACGTGGCGGGCAGGCAGCTCGACCTCTCCTACGCCGCCGCCCGGGCCATCGGCCTGACCGCGGTGGGTGTCGCTTCGGTGGACGTGCAGGAGATGCCGGCTTCGACCCCGACGGGTCCCTACCCGTCCGGTGGTGGTTCAGGATCGACGGGGGCGCAGCCGCAGACCAGCGCTCTGACGCCGAGCGCCGCCTCCTCCTCGTCCTCTACTTCCTCGGCGACGTCGCCGTCGAGCAGCGCCTCCTCCGGGGCCAGCGCACCGCCGCAGCCCAGCGCGGCGGCCTCCCAGTATGCGAACGCCGCGCAGGATCAGTACGCCAACGCCGCGCAGGATCAGTACGGCGGGCAGCCGCCGCAGGCTCCGCCCTCCTCGCCGGCCCCCGAGGCGGTGGTTCCGCCTCCGCCTCCCGCGCCCTCTCAGCTCGAAGTCCCGCCGCCGCAGCTCGTCAAGCCCGACTCGACGGCGCAGAGGGCGATAGAGATGGGGCTGGCGAAGGCCCCGCAGGGGTACACCGGCCCGGTGAAGCACTCCTCCGCGGCTTCTACCAGCGATCTGCAGTCGGTGCGTTCCTCGGTTGCGACGGTCTACTCGTCGACACCCGCATCTTCTCCGCAGAGCTCGCAGCCGGCTGACACCGGCACCCAGACCTCGCGCAGCTCCGGGGCTGGCTCCGCAGTTGGGGAGAAGCAGAAAGGGGCCGGCGGGATAACCGTCCTCCCTGATACGGGCGGCGGGCAGCCCTGGGCGCTCGTGGCGGGGGCTGCGCTGCTCTGCCTCGGTACGGTTGGCGTACGCCGGATCTTCCGCCGCTGAACCCGCGGCCCCGCGCTACGCGCGTATAATCGGCGTTCGTGCGTGGCGATGGGAGCTTGAGGGTCGGTTATGCCGGCGGGGAGCGGGGTGCGCGGGAGGCCGCCCGCCGTGGGGCTGCCGCTATCGTCGTCGACGCGCTTCGGGCTTCGGCGACGATAGCGGTGCTGGTGGCGCTGGGGGCGCGGGTGAGGCCGGTGGCCACCGTTTCGGAGGCGCTGGCTACGGAGGCCGACTACCGGGCCGGGGAGCGTGGCGGGGAGAAGGTCCCGGGTTTCGACTTCGGGAACTCGCCGGTGGAGATCCTCGGGGCCGGCGTGGGTGCAGGTTCTACGGTGGCCCTCACCACCACCAACGGCACCCGGGTCATACGGGCCGCGAGCGGGGCCCCGGACATCTTCGCCGGGTGTTTCGTGAACGCAAGCGCGGTGGCGGAGGCCCTGCGCTCGCGTTCGGGGGAGGTGATCGTCGTCGGCTGCGGCTGGAGGGGGCACCGGGCCGCCGAGGACGAACGGGCCGCCGGGGCGATCATCGCCCGGCTGGTCGAGGCGGGTGCGATCCCCGACGTGCGCGCGCAGAAGGTGATGCGCGGATACCGGGAGCGCCCCCTGCGGACCCTCTACGGCGTGAGCGCCGCGCGCAGGCTCCTCAGCCTGGGATACGACAGGGATCTGGACGTCTGTTTCGCCGAGGATTCCTTCCCGGTGGTCCCGGTTCTCGTAGACGGAGCTTTCGTAGCGCTCCGGAAGGGAGCGAAGATGTCCTCTGGTGCGCTACCGCACAATACACACTCCGGCCGGCGAATTTCTTCTTGACAAGCCCTCCGGCCGGACTTATTCTGAAGGCAGGCTGGGAGGCTCAAACGTTACAAATTATGGCGTGTAGCCCTCCCAATCAGCCGGAGAGAGGAGGTGAAGTAGATGCCGACCACCACCCACGAGAAGGTTCGGGAGTACACCCGCGAGGAGGTCGACCGGGCCATCGACGTCATCGAGCGTCACCTCGAGAAGGAGGCCAGGACCCGCAATCTGCTCGACGAGCAGGCGATCATGCGTCCGAAGGACCTCTGCAAGCAGCAGGGTCTGGACATGGTTGCCGAGCTGCGGAGCATGGTCTAGAGAGCCAAGCCTATGAAAGGGGATGCACAGTAGCAGCATCTTCCATCCGCCTTCATGGGCGGCTGTCCATCCCCCTTCATACGGGCTGGGAAAAGGGCCGGGAACGTTCCCGGCCCTTTTCCTGTTCTCCTGTGTGTTGGTGGGAGAGCGGAGGAGGAGGGATTCGAACCCTCGATACCCCTGTTGAGAGGTATAACACCTTAGCAGGGTGCCGCCTTCAACCACTCGGCCACTCCTCCGAGCGCTCGGGGAACAAGTATATCAGAGATGGGGTGGGCTACCAGGATCGTTCTCGCCGGATCTGAGGCTCGTTGGATCAGCCGTTCGCCGGGGGCTTTCTCAGGTGGTCCAGCGTGGCGTTTAGCTCGGCGCCCAGCAGCAGGATTATCGAGGTGATGTAGAGGTAGAGCAGGAGCACTATGACGGTGCCGAGGGAGCCGTAGATCCTGTTGTACGAGCCGTAGTTGGCCACGTAGAAGCTGAAGGCCAGGCTGGCTGCGACCCACAGGAGCACGGCGAAGATGCCGCCCGGGACGATCCAGCGCAGTCGTTGATCGACGTTGGGTGCGAAGTAGTAGAGCAGCGCCACGGTCACGACCAGAAACAGCAAGGCCACGGGCCAGCGCACCACGCTCCAGACGAGCTCGAAGAGGGGACCGAGGCCGAATAGGCTGGCCAGGGCACGTCCTATCTGGGGCCCGAGGATGAGCAGCAAGGCTCCGACGACTATCATCAACGAGAGCCCGGCGGTCATCAGCAGGGCCATGCCGCGGACCTTCCAGAACGGGCGGGTCTCCTCGACGCCGTAGGCTTTGTTCAGCGCCCGGATCAGGGACGAGAAAGCCCCGGAGGCTGACCACAGGGTGAAGAGGATGCTGAAGGTGAAGAGCCCCGGGGCGGAGTTCTCTCCGCTTATTATCGGTCTCATGTATGACGCTACGAGCGTGTAGACCGAGTCGGGAACGAGCTGCTGGAAGTAACCGAGCACGATGGTGGCGAGCTGCGGGTTGCCGATGGTGCTCAGCAGAGAGAGCAGCGCGAGCAGGAAGGGGAAGAGGGCGAGTATGAGATGGAAGGCGAGGCTGGCGGCGACGGCCGGGATCTCGTTGTCCCGGAAGCGCAACGCGAGCCGCTTCGCCGTCTCTGGGATCAGGGCGCCCACCACGACACCTCCGCCTTTTCGCCCTTCGGAGCCCGGGAGAGGGTAACAGATCGGTAACACCTTTCAACCGGGGGCTTCCCGGTAGCGGGTCTGCTGGCATATAATCCCAGGTTGCGTTCCCCGCGTGGAAGGAGCCCGAGCTGAAGAGCGCCCCCATAAGGTCTCCCAGGATGATACTCGCCCTGATCGTGGCGGCCGCGATCATCGTCGCCGCCATCCTCGTCGTGCTCAGCCAGCTCGGCGGAGGAGGAGCGTCGAGCGGGGAGGTGAGCAAGCTCTACGCCGGGGTGCCCCAGAACGGCACGACGCTCGGGAAGGGGAGCGCTCCGGTCACCATCTACCTCTACGAGGATTTCCAGTGCCCCTACTGCGGGGAGTTCAGCCGCAACGTCTTCCCCAAGCTGGTCGAGAACTACGTGAAGACCGGCAAGGTGAAGCTGGTCTCCGAGCCGATGGCGTTCATAGGACCGGACTCGGTGAAGGCGGCGGAGGCCGCGCTCGCGGCCGCGAAGCAGAACCACTACTGGGGATACTACTACCTGCTCTTCGCGAACCAGAAGACCGAGAACAGCGGCTACGTGACACAGAGCTTTTTGAACGACCTCGCGCAGAAGACCCCGGGGCTCGACGTGAGCCGCTGGAAGGGCGCTCTCTCCGACCCTTCCCTCGCGAAGAAGCTCGAGCAGGTCCAGAAGAAAGCCAGCGCCGAGAAGGTCAACTCGACGCCGACCCTGATCGTCGAGGGGCCGAAGGGGCGGAAGAAGCTGGTGGGGCTGCACGATTACAAGTCCGTCTCGAGCGCCATAAAGCAGGTCGGTGGATCCTAGCCTCAAGGGAGAAGGGAATCGCGGGCTGCGGACCGCCCTGGTCGCGCTCGCCGTGATCGGGCTCGGGATAAGCGCCTACCTGACTTGGGTGCACTTCGAGGGTATAGCCCCGGTCTGCGCCGGAGGCAGCCACGGCTGCGAGACGGTTCAGGCCAGCCGCTACGCGACCCTCGCCGGCATTCCGGTCCCTCTCCTGGGGCTCTTCGGTTACGCGCTGCTTTTCGTCTCCGCCCTGGTGCGAGGTGAGGGTGGGGCCTACCTCGGTCTTCTCGTCACGCTCGTCGGGACCCTCTTCAGCGCTTATCTCACCTACCTGGAACTCTTCGTCATCCACGCAATCTGCCAGTGGTGCGTGACGAGTGCGGTGGTCATGCTCCTCTCTTTCGTCCTGGCCTTCATCCGGGTCTGGCGCATCATCACCTAGGCCGGGGGTGCCGGAGAGGCCCCAGCTTCGTATACTCGGCGCATGAAGCTCATCGTCGCCGAGAAGCCTTCGGTGGCACGGGATATCGCGAACGCCCTGGGACGTCACCGCCGGGGTGAGGGGTGTCTCGTTGGGAGCGGCTGGATCGCGACCTGGGCGCTCGGACACCTCGCGGAGCTCGCCCCGCCGGAGGCCTACGGCGAGCGCTACAAGAGCTGGCGGCTCGAAGATCTGCCGATCCTGCCCGATAGGTTCAGGGTCGTCGTTTCTCCGAAGACCCGAGAGCAATTTCGGATCGTAAAGCGGCTGCTCCGCGACCCCGGCGTGACGGAGGTCGTAAACGCCTGCGACGCGGGGAGGGAGGGAGAGCTCATCTTCTCCCGGCTCTACGAGCTCTCGGGGTGCGACAGGCCGGTGAAGCGGCTCTGGATCTCTTCGCTCACCCCCGAGGCGATCCGGGAGGGGTTCGCTTCCCTGAGGGACGCGCGCGAGATGCGCCCGCTCGAGGACGCCGCCAGGAGCCGCAGCGAGGCCGATTGGATCGTGGGGATGAACGCCACCCGTGCCTTCTCGGTTCGCTTCTCCCGCCCCGGCGACGTCCTCTCCGTCGGGCGCGTCCAGACCCCGACGCTGAGGCTCCTCGTAGACCGCGAGCGTGAGATAGAGGGCTTCACCCCCGAGACGTTCTGGACCGTGCGCGCCCGCTTCTACCGCGGCGGCGACTCCTACGAGGGCGTGTGGTTCAAAGGCAAGGAGAGCCGCCTTGGGGAGAAGGAGGCGGCGGAGCGGATAGCAGAGAGGGTACGCGGTGGTACGGGGTTGGTGCGCCGGGTACGGAAAAAGGTGGCTTCCGAGCGGCCCCCGCTCCTCTACGACCTCACCGCGCTGCAGCGCGACGCCAACGCCCGCTTCGGCTTCACCGCGGAGCGCACCCTGAAAGCCGCCCAGAGCCTCTACGAGCGGCGCAAGCTCATCACCTACCCCCGCACCTCGAGCCGTTACCTCTCGAAGGACGTCGTCCCCACGCTCGAGAGGCGCATCGTTGCGGCGGGGGCGCTGCCAGCGCTCGAACCGTTCGCCTCGAAACTTCTCTCGCTTCCGGAGCTCCCGCGTGGGAGGCGTATCGTGGACGACGCGAAGGTGACCGACCACCACGCGATCATCCCTACCGGGAGACGCCCTTCGGGCGAGCTCCCGCCGGACGAGGCGAGGGTGCTGGATCTCGTCTTCCGGCGCTTTCTCGCGGTCTTTTTCCCCGAGGCCCGTTTCGAGCACACCACGGTCGTCACCGCCGTCGGGGAGGATGCTTTCCTCTCCCGCGGCAGGGTGGTGCTCGAAGCCGGCTGGAGGGCGCTCTACCCCGACGGCGTCGGCGGGAGGAGGGAGAAGGAGCCCCCACTCCTGCCGTCCGTCGAGGAGGGGCAGGAGTGGGCGGTGGCTGGGGTCGCGGTGAAGGAGGGGAAGACCAAACCCCCGCCGCGCTACTCGGAGGCGACGCTCCTCGGGGCGATGGAGACCGCCGGCAGGCTCGTCGAGGACGAGGAACTGCGGCAGCGGATGAAGGACTCCGGCCTCGGCACGCCCGCGACCCGCGCGGCGATCATAGAACGCTTGATCCAGGTCGGCTACGTCGAGCGGGAGAAGAAGGTGCTCGTGCCCACCCGGAAGGGCCGCCGGCTCGTCGCGCTCGTCGGGGATGGGTCGCTCGCCTCCCCCGAGATGACCGCTCGCTGGGAGGAGCGCCTGGCGAAGATGGAGCGCGGCGAGGAAGACCGACGGCGCTTCATGGCGGGGATAGAAACCTTCACGAAGGAGCTCGTCGAGGAGGTGCGCCGTAAGGCGGGAGAGAAGGTGCCGCAGCCTGCCGACGGTTCAATCGGCGCCTGTCCGAAGTGCGGCTCCCCGGTCGTCGAGACGAAGAAGGCGTACTCCTGCTCCGCGTGGAGGGGGACCGGATGCGACTTCGCCATCTGGAAGACCATCTCCGGCAAGCGGGTGAGCGAGACGCAGGCGAGGCGACTGCTCGAGCAGCGGAGGACCGGGGTGCTGAAGGGGTTCAAGAGCAGATCCGGCGGGACCTACTCAGCCGCTCTCGTGCTGGATGAGGAGTGGAAAGTGCGGATCGAGCGCGGGAAGAACGGATCGTCCGGTTCGCGTTAAACTCTCCTGCGGTATGCAGGATGGAACGACAGGAGAGAGGAGCGCCGGGTGAAGACGGTCCCGGCGCTCAAGGTCGAAAAGCTCAGGAAAACCTATCCCGGGGGGCTTCTGGCCCTCGATGACGTCTCGCTCGCGATAGAGCCCGGGACCTTCTTCGGGCTCCTCGGGCCCAACGGTGCGGGCAAGACGACCTTCATAAGCAGCATCGTCAACCTGGCCCGGCCCGACTCCGGGACGATCGAGATCTTCGGCTACGACGCCATCCGCGACTTCCGGCGGGCGCGGCGCATGGTCGGGGTCTCGCCCCAGGAGGTGAACCTCGACAAGTTCCTCACGGTCGAGGAGACGCTTTTGTACCACGCGGGTTACTACGGGGTCCCGAAGCGCAAGGCGCGCGAGCGGGCGGCGGAGCTGCTGGAGCGCTTCGGGCTCTCCGACAAGAGGAACGCCCGCACCAACACCCTCTCCGGCGGGATGAAGCGGCGGGTTATGTTCGCCCGGGCGCTGATGCACGACCCCGGGATACTCTTCCTCGACGAGCCGACAGCCGGGGTCGACGTCGAGCTGCGCTACAGCCTCTGGAGCTACATCCGCGAGCTCAACCGCGGGGGGCTCACGATCGTGCTCACCACCCACTACATGGAGGAGGCGGAGGAGCTCTGCGAGGAGGTCGCCCTGATCTCGGGCGGCAGGATCGCCGACAGGGGCACCGTCGGGGAGCTCGAGGAGAGGCACGGTGCGTCGAGCATCGAAGAGGTCTACATGAAGGTGATCCATGCTGATAGTTGACAGAGGGTTCCTGACGCTGCTCAAGCGCGAGGTGCTGCGCTTTCTGCGGGTGTGGTCCCAGACGATCGTGCCTCCCCTTCTGACCTCGCTTCTGTACGTCGTCGTCTTCGGGTTCGCGCTCGGCGGGAGGATAAAGGAGATAGAGGGTATCCCCTATCTGCAGTACATCCTCCCCGGGATCGCGACGATGAGCCTGGTGACCGGGGCGTACTCGAACACCTCGAGCTCGGTCTTCGACGCCAAACGCGAGCGCTACATAGACGATGTCCTCGCGAGCCCGA
>Ga0207747_1001667_pt1 | contig 14672 bp, 15 predicted proteins | sample HigsolmetaGSP11D_FD_184839 | JGI IMG/M metagenome (GOLD analysis project Ga0207747, IMG submission 184839) | High solid enriched microbial communities from the Joint BioEnergy Institute, USA - SP1-1-D (SPAdes) | ecosystem: Engineered > Bioreactor > SSF (Solid state fermentation) > Aerobic >...
ATCTGGGAATACCTTTTATAAAGACAAGATTAATAAAAGAGGAAATAACAAACTTAGAAAGATTCTATTTTACATGATCCAGACCATGATCCAACTACGGAAAAATACACAAAATCATATTGTAGATTATTATGATAAATTAAAAACGCAACCCCAGAGGAAACCTCATAAAGTTGCGTCCATAGCATGCGTGAATAAGTTCTTGAAATCGGCTTATCACCTTATCACACATAATCTGAAATACGATTACGAAAAGGCAACAATGCATCAGTAATCGTAAGTAAGATTATATCACAAAGACCTGGCGAAAAAAATGGAAATCGTGAGGTCTATTTGTCATGCGAAAATTTATTTTGGAAGGAAGGGGTACCCCTTCCTTCCAAAATAAAATCTATGTTAACCAAATTATTTAATAAAAAACACTTGACTAGAGGTAAGAAGGGGCTGTCCAGAAAGTATAAAACTTTCAGGACAGCTCACTTCTAATATAGTCCTACGATGTTTTGTCGCAATGTATCTGCAATTAAGCGAGTGCGACAGTCGCAACGGGAACGTCTCAAAATGAATACAAGACACCCCTGTTTCTAAAAAATTCAACTACTTTTCTTCTTTCTTTTCAATCTTTTGTTCTTCTGGAGGTATCATGGTTAAAGCGATTCTGCCCTTTTCCAATTCTACTTTCTCTACCCATACTGTTACAATATCTCCTAAAGAAACCACATCAAGAGGATGCTTTACTCTTCCTTTTTTCAATTTTGATATGTGAACAAGTCCGTCTTGTTTTACTCCAATATCTACAAAAGCTCCAAAATCCACAACATTTCGAACCGTTCCTTGCAGTTCCATTCCCACTTTTAAATCTTCCATTTTCAATACATCTGTTTTTAACAGTGGCTGTGGATATTCATCGCGAGGATCGCGCATTGGTTTCATCAATGTATCCACGATGTCTTTAACGGTAATTTCTCCAACGCCCAATTGCTTGCTTAATTGTTCTATATCTACTTCACTTAATGTCTTTTCACATTTTTCTGTGCCAATATCATTTTTCGATAACCCGCAAAGCTCAAGAATTTTTTCTGCTGTTTCATAGCTTTCTGGGTGAATACCAGTGGCATCGAATGGGTTTTCGGCATCTGGTATACGCAAAAATCCAATGGCTTGTTCATATGTTTTAGCGCCAAGTCTTGGAACTTTCTTTAATTGCGTGCGAGAAGTAAACTTTCCATTTTCGCTTCTCATTTTTACAATATTTTCTGCGACGGTTTTGGAAAGACCTGAAACATATTGCAGTAGGGAGCTTGATGCAGTATTAACATCCACTCCAACTTGGTTTACAGCTGTTTCAACAATAAACGTTAAGGACTCTGCTAATTTTTTTTGAGATACATCATGCTGATATTGGCCAACCCCAACCGCTTTCGGATCTATTTTTACCAGTTCAGATAATGGGTCCTGTAAACGTCTTGCAATCGATACAGCACTTCTTTGTTCTACTTGCAAGTCTGGAAACTCTTCCCGGGCAATTTCCGATGCGGAATATACGGAAGCCCCTGCTTCACTGACAATCACATATGATACCTTTCGTTCCACATCTTTTAATACATCCGCAATAAATTGTTCCGTTTCTCTCGATGCTGTGCCGTTGCCAATCGCAATAATGTCAATTGGATATTTAGCTAGAAGGGATTTAACAATCGTTTTTGCTTCTTCCACCTTTGATACAGGCGGGTGTGGATAAATCGCCGATATTTCAAGTAGTTTCCCCGTTTCATCTACAACGGCCAATTTGCATCCAGTCCGGTAGGCAGGGTCAACACCAAGAACAGTAATGCCACGCATTGGCGGTTGCAAAAGCAAGCGTTTTAAGTTTTCAGAGAAGATATGAATGGCTTGGGCCTCCGCTTTTTCCGTCAATTCATTCCGTATTTCACGCTCGATGGATGGTTGGATAAGGCGTTTATAACTGTCTTCAATCGCTTCTTTTACCGGTGTAACGGAAGGCGAGCTTGTTTTTAATGGAATCCATTCTTTTTCCATTATTTGCAACGCTTTATCGAGAGGAACTTGAATGGACACTTTCAGCACTTCTTCTTTTTCGCCTCGATTAATAGCAAGGGTGCGATGAGGAACGATGCTTCTTACAGGTTCTTCATATTCGTAATACATTTCAAATACTTTCTTTTCGTCTTTTTCCTCATCTTTTACCGTTGTGGCGATGATTCCTTCCCGCCAAGTGAATTTTCTTAATAAATCTCGGACTTTGGCATCATCGGAAAATCGTTCAGCCAAAATATCTTTAGCGCCATTGATTGCATCTTCCACCATCAATATTTCTTTTTCTGCATTGATAAATGGACTGGCCAAACTTTCGATAGCATCCATCCCAAATTTCATCAATTCATCGGCTAACGGTTCTAAACCTTTCTCTTTTGCAATAGTTGCTTTTGTGCGGCGTTTTTGTTTATATGGGCGATACAAGTCTTCCACACGCTGAAGGATTGTTGCCGCCCGTATTTCAGCCGCTAATTCTTCTGTGAGCTTCCCTTGTTCGTCAATTAATCGGATGACTTCTTCCTTTCGTTGCTCTAATTGCTGTACATAATGGTACCGGTCTTCAATCGATTTAATTTGAACTTCATCAAGGGAACCGGTTGCTTCTTTACGGTAACGGGCAATAAAAGGCACTGTATTCCCGTCTTCCAACAGTTTAATAACGGCTTCCACTTGTGACGGTTTTACCTTCACATCTTTTGCGATCAAATGAAACATTTGCTTTTCATCCATTTTTCCACAGCCTTTCAGTTTCAAAAAAACTAACTTTCAATTTGACAAAGTTATTTTAACATTAACATTTTTTCTGTACTAAAGGAGAAGCATTGGGCAAAAAATAAAAGCCCACTCTAAAAACGAATAAGCAGGCTTGTCCACAAATTGATTTATTTGTCTATTAAATTGAAACACCACTATTAGCCGAAATAGCACTTTTTAATTTTTCAATTGCCTTTCTTTGAATACGAGACACATGCATTTGAGAAATTCCTAACATTTCCCCAGCTTCTTTTTGGCTTAATTGTTCCAAAAAGGTAAGTTGGATGATTTTTCTTTCTCTCTCAGATAATACATTAATAATTTCAGAGAAAATAATTCTTTTATTGGTTAACTCATATCCATCGTCTTCTTGTCCAATCATTTCTAGTAATGTTACTGAGCTTCCATCTGCATCCGATTCAATAGAATGGTCAATTGATAAAGCTTGATAATTTTTACCGATTTCCATCGCTTCCAATACTTCTTCCACTTCCACTCCTAAGTATTCTGCAATTTCAGGAATGGATGGAGAATGTTGCAATTGAATTGTTAAATGTTCTACTGCGGATTTTATCTTTGGGCCTAATTCTTTTATGCGTCGTGGAACGTGTACATCCCAAGTTTTATCCCGCAAAAAACGTTTGATTTCTCCAATGATTGTTGGAACAGCAAAAGCTTCAAACTTCTTGCCAATAGAAGGATCGTAGCGTTTGATTGCTCCCAATAAGCCTAACATTCCTACTTGAAAGACATCGTCATAAAGGGATTTACCATAGGAATATTTTTTCGCGATTGATTCTACTAAATTCTCATAGTAAAGAACAATCTTTGTGAGAAGCTCTTCATCTTCTGTTTTTTGATACTCAAGAATTGCAGAATTTATTTCTTCTTCCGGCCTAAGTGATTGGGATTTTGTGGACATTCTTATTCACCTGCTCTCTTGCGACATATTTCGTCATGAAAACAGTAACTCCACCTTCATTGTTCACTCTCACCTCGTCCATTAAAGTTTCCATTAGATAAAACCCAAGTCCGCCTTCTCGCAGACTTGTAATATTTTCATCCTCCCGATAAGGACCAATTTTGGATTTAATCTCTTCAAAGTTAAATCCGTTTCCATAATCGGAAACCATAATTTCCATTTTTTCTTTATATAATGCGCAACCGATGACCACTTCCCCTTCATCAGTCCCTTGATAGGCGTGCTGTACGACATTGGTCACCGCTTCACTCACCGCAATTTTCATATCTTCTATTTCATCGTATAGAAATCCTAATCGAGTAGCCAATCCGGAAATCGTTAAACGAATGACGCTTACATATTGCGGTTTAGCAGGTATTCGAATTTCTACATAGTCAAATACATTCATTGGCAGGTTCCACCTTTTTGTCAGTTTCTATGTCCATTAATTCACTTAGCCCTGTGATGTCAAAAAGCCTCGCTAAGCGACTAGATAGGCGTACCAATTTCAATTTTGCATTTTCTTTTAATACTTTCTTATAAAATGCAACGAAGACCCCTAGTCCTGTGCTATCCATATAGGTAACTCTCGATAAATCCAACTCAACATTCATATTTTCTTTGATGGAAAGAGCATCAAGCTCCTCCCTTAAAATAGGAGCTGTAAAAGTATCTAGTTCCCCCTCAATGATTCCATATATTCGATTTTCTTCTTCCCGAAACTGTACATTGACATTCATTCAGGACACCTCCAAATTGACTATAGTACCTTTCCCAAAAAACATCTTAGTTAAACCTATGTTGATATTACTTTTTAATATTTTTTGAGAATGACAATTGTAAAATCATCCTCTAATTGGAAATTATTTAATTTGTTTAAATTTTCAAATATTTTATCACACATCTCTTGAGCGCTGAAATGTTTTAATGATTTCGCTAATTCTTTTATATATGTACGGGAATCAAATTTTTCTATATAATTCCGAAATTCTGTCACTCCATCTGTAAACATGATGATAAAATCATTTTCCGACAGTTGAATATCCTTTTGTGAATATTTGATTTCCGGCAGTACTCCCAACAATAATCCTTTTGAATCCAAGTCTGTATATGTCTGCTCCTTTGAATTAAAGTAAAGGGCAGGTTCATGCCCTGCCGAACCATAGGTAAATATATCATTGGCTAAATCATATCGTCCATAAAACATCGATACAAACATACTATCATCGACACTTTTTTCAATGATGCGGTTTAACACTTCCAGTACATAGGATGGATTGTTATTGGCATATTCCAACGTATCCAAGCCATATTTCACCATGGACATGCAAAGTGCTGCTGGCACCCCTTTTCCTACTACATCTGTAACCGCAACACTTAAATAATTTCCATCATCATGCATAAAATGAACATAATCTCCATTCATTTTCCGAACAGGTACAGAAACCATTCCAATATCAAGTCCAATAGGTTTGGGAATTTTGGTTTCAAGCAATAAATTTAGAATTTTTGCAGCAAACTCAATTTCAATTCGTATTTCTTCTTGCTTTAATATTAAACTTTGATGTTCTTTCAACTTCAAACCAAAATGAACCATTACTTCAATCAAAAAATCAAATGAATTCAAAACCGATTCAGGAAGATTAGGAACAATATTTTCGAGCGACTGTTTATGAATACTTACTAAATCTTCAGGTGAAACATTGCTTCGCATCAATTCTCGCACAAGATTTTGACCAATATATAAATTGCTTTCATTTTGATTTAATAAATAATCCGACAACACTTTTTCGTATTGAACTTTTAATTCCTTCAAGAAGCATACACTCCCTATTTCAGCCACTTTTCAGCCCTGATCACAGTTCCTTTTCCTAGCACCGAATTGATTTGGATCGAATCCATTAATCGCTTTACACCTTTTATTCCGGCAACTTGCGCACTGGATTTTGTATAGCCTTCTTCCAAAATTTTATGGGGATTTTCAATGCCCGGTCCATTATCTATTGCAGTGATGGCAATTCCCTTTTGCCCATCTTTTTCTATTTTCTGAACAATGATTTCGCCTGTGGTGGCATATAAATATATATTCTTTGCCAATTCGCTTGTTGCTGTAGCTATTCTTGCTTGATCGACTACTCCAAATCCAATTTCTTTCGCCATATCTCTGGTTAATTGACGTGCTGCAACAATATCCAGCTCTGTCACAATTTTTACTGTCGGGTGATTGCACATCTTTTACACCCCCAATGAATTTCCCTTGCGTGTACGATTCATAGAAAAATTATTATGTAGAGAAAATATATAAAACAAATGATAGTATGTATTTAATATAACCCATTGAATAACTTTCCATCAATGACATAAATTATATTGAATTCCTAATAGGGACATGGTGACTATTTATGTATCTAATCGTCCTAATCACCTAATAAAAATTAATTTCTGAATAACGTATTGTTTTTCTTCAAAAAAAGCTGATAAAGCAATTTATGCTTTATCAGCAAAACCCTTTCTTATGTATTCAAAATTTAATTAACCCTAGACTAATTTCTAAAGCAATGTCGACTTTTTCCATCAACTCATCGTCTAAATGGGTTATTCGATCTGTTAATCTGGACTTATCAATCGTACGCAATTGCTCAAGCAAAATTACCGAATCACGTTCAAAACCGTACTTTTTTGCATCGATTTCGACGTGAGTTGGTAATTTCGCTTTTTGAATTTGTGCAGTTATTGCTGCAATAATAACCGTTGGACTGAATCGATTACCAATGTCATTTTGGATAATCAAAACAGGCCTAGTGCCACCTTGTTCAGAACCAACTACAGGTGACAAATCTGCAAAGAAAACGTCCCCACGTTTTACAATCAATAATGTCATCCCCCGCTTACGAGACGCTCCACTGTATGCTCTGCTTCATACTCGGCATGTAGACATTCGCAAGAAATCGACAAATTAATTTGCGCCATTTCTACATACCCTTTGATTAAAGCCTCCCGTATTTGATTTGGTTTACAAGCAACCTCTCTGCGTTTAGAAACATAAACAATTATCTCTTTGTTTTCGTTCTCTACACCGCAAACTTTCATCAATCCGTGAGGAAGAGCCACCATTTTTTCCTTTGCATCATTCACTCTCTTTGCGTACACAATAAGCACCTCCACAAAAACCACAAACCTAATCTCATCACTCTCTCTCATTCTAACATTCGCAAATAGAGAAGAAAAGACAAGATGTTACAAATTATTGGTTTTCCATCGTTTTTGTTGAGGTTTTTTGTCGAATGTTATTCTTAAATATTGTAAATTCTGGGTACTCTAGAGGTGATGATGCAAGGAACTTCGTAGTTAATGGTACCTACTTTGGCAGCCCACTCATCAATCGTAATTTCTTCATCTTTTTGTTTTCCAATTAATACAACTTTTTCACCTATATTATATGCAGTAGGTAAAGCAATCATACATTGGTCCATACAAATTCTGCCCACGATAGGAACTCTTTTCCCATCAATTAAAACATCCTGTCCGCTATATTTCCTAATTAATCCATCTGCATAGCCAATTGGCAGTGTACCAATATAAGTCGGTTTTTCTGCGGTAAAAGCAGCACCGTAACCGACAGACTCACCTGGCTCAATTTGTTTAATGGCAACTAATTCCGTTTCTAATGAAAAAGCAGGTTTTAGTGGATAAGGCAGTTTCCCTTTGACATATTCGGAAGGTGCCAAACCATACATGGATATGCCGAAACGTACTGCATCATATTGTAACCGTGCATCTTTGATTAACGCTGTTGCAGTATTTGCAACATGCACAAGTCTTGGTTTTTCAGGCAAGGCTTTTAAAAATTGTTCAAATTTATCCACTTGTTTTTTGAAATAAGCATCATCTTCTTCATCAGCCGTTGCAAAGTGAGTAAAAATTCCATCGAAAATCAAATGATTAGAGAGTTTAATTTTTTCATACAGTGAGCGCAATTGTTTTTCGGTTGTTACTCCTATGCGATGCATTCCAGTATCAACTTTAATATGTAGTTTTAATGTCTTACTACAGATTTTTTCAGCTTCTTCAACCCAATCAGATGAATATACGGCTAATGTAATATTTTCATTCGCTGCATATTCTGCAAAGGAAGTTGGCGAATAGCCTAATACTAAAATTTCAGGTTCAGGTAAATGCTTACGAACATGAAGCGCTTCTTCTGGAGTAGCGACAGCAAGCATGCTGGCTCCTGCTTCAAGAGCTGCCTTCGCAACTTCGACATCTCCATGTCCATAAGCATTCGCCTTTACCACTGCTATAATTTTCACATTGGGTTGAATATGTTTTTTCAATTGAGAAACATTGTATTTAATTGCATTTAAATCAATGATTGCTTTTGTTGGACGGAAGTGCTTATTGGTACGCATTTGTTAGTTTTCCCTCTTTTTCATTTTTTAACCCTAAAACTTCTATGGGTTTTCTTCTTGTATTGTAAAAAACTCCGTCCAACAAAGCAACGATATTACTTCAGACTACCTGCCGTAATGGAAGCTGCCACTTCAATCATTTCGTCTTGTGTTAAATCATTGGAAGCAATGAAGAAAGAAACGCCATCTTTTTCAAAACTGATGGAATGATCTGTGATTGCACCGATTGTGAATCCTAAATCTAATAATTCTCCAGGTTGGAACACTGGAATTGTTGAAGTTTCTCCTAATTCAATAGGTTCTTGTACTAATGTGAAGGACTTATCCCCTTCAAAAGTTAAAATCACCCGTTGTACGCCATCTTCATTTTCAATTCTTTTTTCATCCACTAAAGTAGTGTTATCCCAAGCCAACACAGGATAATATGTTTGGAAATCTGTGCTTTCCTTTTCTTCTGTTGCTACATTTTCTTCTTTGTCATTTGTAAATTGTTCCACTGCATATTCTTTTTCTTTATGTTGTACATTTAAATCAATCTTTTTAAAGGTAATGAGCATTTGTTCTTCTTCAGCTTCATTTAAAATTGAAACAGCTTTTGGAAGCAGCGTTTTCTTATCAACAGTTACTTTTTGTGTAGGCATGATGCTCTTATGGTTATTTCTTGTTGCCGCAGTAAAGATGTAACTGTTTTCTGTTTCCTCCATTTGGACATTTTCATCTGCCAATAAGTCTTCAGCCAATGCCCCAATTAAATATGGCTGGCTGTTTTGTTTTGGCCACTCGCTTTGGAACTTGTACGTTTTCTTGAGAGAAGGTGTAACAACAAACACGCCTTCTTTATTGCGTATAATCATTTGCGTTACATTTTCATCCTGTTGAGACACTTGTACCCGATAAAAGTCAGGCTGCGTATGCCATACATTGACATCGTACACCCTTTGCTCATTGCCAGTTTTAATTTCCATTGTAGCCTCTAATTCATATCCTTTTCCTTCCGCCCATTTTTCATGCAACTTCTCTAAAACTTCTTCCTTCGAATCTTTACCACAAGCACCAAGTACAATGACGCTTAACAGCAAAACGAAAAATATGATAACTTTCTGTTTCAAAACTCCATCCTTTCTACTCTAACTAGGTAGGACAAATATATGAGGGGAAATAGAAGTTTATGCTATCGCTTTTGGACAACAATAAAAATTATGAACTCATAAGAATCACTTGAGCTGCAGCATAATCCCTAGAATGGGTAATGCTGACAAAACCATTGACAGCTTGGCCATGAAAATAAAGTTCCGGTTTTCCCAATGCATCGTTTAAAATCTCAATTTGATGAAATTCACATCCCTCCCTTATTCCAGTTCCATTAGCTTTGGAGAAAGCTTCCTTTGCTGCAAATCGCCCTGCTAAAAATTCACATTTTCTTTTATCCGAAAGAGACTTAAAAATATTCAACTCCCGTTCTGATAAAATACGCTTATGAAATTTATCGCTGCGATTCATTAATTCTTTGATTCGTTCAATTTCTACTATATCTAGTCCGATTCCCTTTATCATATGATGAAGTTCTCCTTTTATTAATATTTAACTACAATGTATAATAATTTTATAAATCGAGGTGAATTTTATGTTTGTTCGCACAGAGAATTTCAGGCAATATATCAAATATTATCCTGTTGTTTCAACGATTATTGCGCTAAATTTAATCATTTATTTGCTCACATTGATTCCGGTGATTGGCAATACCATTTTTTACTTAGGGATGAGCGTGAATTGGCTGATTGCTGAAGGTGAATGGTGGAGGGTCATTACTTCTATTTTTTTGCATGCAGGATTCTTTCATGTTTTATTTAATATGTTTTCATTATTTTTATTCGGCCCGGAGTTGGAAAGAATTGCTGGTAAGTTGCGTTTTATCACCATTTATTTGCTTTCAGGATTATTTGGAAATGTTGCAACATTTCTTTTGCAATCCGGAGATTATGCCACTGTAGGTGCGAGTGGAGCCATTTACGGTATTTTTGGATCCTATGCAGCACTTGTCTACTATACTAGAAAAACAATGCCGCAGCTGAAGCAAATCATTATGCCAATCATTATCATTGGATTAATTATGACTTTTTTGCAGCCAAATATTAACATTTATGCCCACATTAGTGGATTGCTTACTGGGTTCTTGTTAGGGCTTGCCTACTTCTCACCAAAAAATATATTACGTTGGCGGATGAAATAACACTAAATTTGGACAATAAAAAAATTTATTTATGTAAGAGGCTGGGACAAATCTAAAAAACATCACTTTCTCCAAAGAGAAAATGATGTTTTTTTTGATATGTTATTGAAAATTGATTTCCGTTCAGGGGACGCTTTCCGCAGGCCCGCCTCTGAGTCATTCCTTCGCTCCTCGTGATCTCGAGAGGGCTCGTCGCAGGAAAGCTTTGCTTTGCAACTAAGCGTGCGCGACAGGAACTCGCCCCGTCACTCCAATCAATTTTTTATCAAAACTCTTTCAGCTACCTCTATCATTTTTTGTTTATGTCCCATCCTCTTTTTCCATTTCCTTCCTCCGTTCAAACCACGAAAGAATCTCATCCACATCCGATTCGTTTAAATGAGCTACTTTTGCCGTGGCACCGCTAGCCCCGGACATCACAGTAGCCTGAACTGTAGCAATGCTTTTCTTTTTCTGAAAGTAATGTTGTTTTCTTTGGATTACTTGAATGCGTTTCTTTTCAGCAATAAATGTCACACAATTGATCACTCGATATCTTAAAATCAACTGATTTCCTATAATCCGATAGCCATTCGTCTGAAACTGCCACAATCCTAGAAAGTAAATAAGAAATACAATGGAAATGGACAATAAACCATAGGGATAAAAGAAATAAGAACATAAACCGACCATTGGAAGTGCGCAAAGGATATACACTCTATAAAAATGCGGTTTAGATTTTCTTGGCGGACGAACAAACTCTCCATCAAGTTCAAATGTCAAATGCGGAAACAACTGCTTTAGCGGGTTCAACATTTCGCTTTTCGATATAATTGGAAACAAAAGGATATTTGTTTCGCCTTTCCCAAATCCCCAACTGGCGCTTTCAACGACAACCGTTGCACATTGAATTAATTGCCGTAAAGGATTTTCGATGATTTTAATTCCTTGAACGCGATGGATCGGGATGATGAACCGCTTTCTTTCAAGCAACCCGCGCGTAATAATAATCCGGTCATTTTCCTGAACCACTGTAAAATCATAATAATTAATGAATGTAATGATGATTGATAGTATCCAGGCAATGAAAAACGCAATAAAAATAAGAACAGCGATAAACATTATGCCAAATTCAATCATTGCCGACAACTCTTCCATAATCCAATCAGTAGGAATAACATCTACAATTTGCGAAAATAATGCCGCTACCCCTGCAATTACAACGCCGATGCTATTAGAAGTAGTGGCTAGAAGCATTAAATCCTTTGTTGACATTTTATGGATTACTCGGACTTCTTGGAGAGCTTCCTCCGAAGAAACAGAATGCGCCACTTCATCATCCTGCTTTTGTTCAACCTTTGCTTTTTTCGTCTCTTTTTCTATTATGTTCGCAGCATCTCTTGTAATAGCCGTAAAGACTGCTTCCGGCCTTCCATCTGTGCTTCCTGCAGTTTCCACAGAAACTTCCACAAGACCAAACAACCGATGAAAGATAGACTCTTTATAATTGAAGCTTTGGATCCGATCAAAGGGAATATATCGCTTCTTTTTCACAAATAACCCATATTCCACCCTCAGCTCATTCTCTTCAAACCAATAAACAAAAGTCAGCCATTTTATAATTCCTGAGATTAAGTATAAGATGAGGACTGCCAAAAAAACGAGCATCGGGATATATTCCCATATATTTGCCTCATCCGCATTAATATGAAAACCGTTTGCAATCAATACAAGAAACAATGGAATCAATAATTCTTTAATGCCTTTTAAAAAATTAATAACGGCCGACACCGGATGAAGTTTATATTTTTTATACATCATCTTCAGCCACCCTTGCCAATTCAGAAATTCTTGCCCGCAAACGGTCAGCTTCTTCTGTAATCAACATCGGAATCACATGGGTCGTAGCGGCTGTGGAAATCGCAATATTTGCCAAATCATATTTTTTTAAAATTGGACCTTGGGTAGTATCCACATGCTGCACACGCACCATTGGGATTAAAGTTCTTTTTACAACGAAAAGGCCGCTTTGAATTTCAATTTCCTGTTCCCTTACCTCATATCGCCAATGATTCCATCGGATTTTTGGAAAAAGCCAAATTAAGGCAAAACCAACAATGATCACCACAGCAATTGCAACGTAATAAACAATATGGAACCAATTCCATTTATATGTAAAAAAACAAAGAACCCCTGCTATGATGGATAGAAAAAAAGTATAAATGGAACCATATAATCGCCAAACTGTTAAACCTTTACGGGGAATTTGATATTCAGGTTCTCGTCTCATGTTCCTCACCTCTCATATGACTCCCTATACTATACGGATTACCAAACAATTTGTTTCAAAATTCTAAATTCTCTTTGAACACGATTCATTTTTATGGTATTTAAATTCATATATACCATAATAGACTATCTACGATTTGCAGAAATGGTCACAATCAAATTAAAGTTTCTAAAAGGGGTGTATGTAGAATGAATGTACCTTTAGTTTTAACTCATTTTTTAGATCGTGCCGTAGCATTATATGGAGAAAAAGAAGCCATCATTGGTTATGAAGGGGATCGCCGGTACACGTATCGCGAATTTAATCATCGGGTAAACCAACTTTCAAGAGGGCTTCAATCATTAGGCATTCAAAAATATGATAAAGTAGCTTATCTCGCTCCAAACACAATTGAAATGCTTGAGGGTTTCTACGGCATCTATCAAGTTGGCGGAGTGATGGTGCCTTTAAATATTCGTTTAAAACCAGAAGATTATCTTTTTATATTAAATCATAGTGAATCAAAAGTATTGTTTGTGGATCAAGAGCTATATCATTTAATTGAGCCAATTAAATCAAAACTCACTAGTGTAAAAACCATTATTGTTCACAATCAAGACGACAAAACGAATGAAATCAACTATGATGAATGGCTCGCTTCTTTTGATGGTTCATCCTTCGAACGGGTTGAACTGGATGAAAACGATGAATGCAGCTTATTATACACAAGCGGAACAACTGGCAATCCAAAAGGCGTACTCCTTACTCATCGAAACAACTATTTGCATGCTTTAAGCTCCATGCATTTCTTGCGCGTAACGGATCAAGACGTCTATTTGCATGTCTTGCCAATGTTCCATGTAAACGGATGGGGTTCTCCATTCTACTATACTGCCAACGGTGCCACTCATGTCACTCTGAGAAAAGTGGCAGCTGACCAAATTTTTGATGCCATTCAAAAATATAACGTCACAGTCATTCACATGGCGCCGACTGTTTTAAACACATTATTGCAATATTACGATCAACACAAACCGGAAATTCCTAAAAATGTAAGAGTTGTTATCGCTGGTTCTGCTCCGCCTCCAGCTTTCGTTGAACGTGTTGAAAAAGACTTAGGATGGGAATTCATCCAAGTATATGGAATGACAGAATCTTCGCCGCTTAGCCTAGGTTCTCGCATTTTATCTCCATATTTAGATTTGCCGGAAAAAGAAAAAATGCGCTTGAAAGCAAAAGCAGGGACACCATTCATCGGCACGGAAGTCAAAGTGGTGGATGAAAACGGTGAAGAAGTACCTCATGACGGCAAAACAATGGGTGAAATCATCGTTCGGGGCCATGGCGTCATGAAAGGCTATTGGAAAAACGAAACTGCTACGTTGGAAACAATCGTAGACGGCTGGCTGCATACAGGCGATGTAGGTACAATCGATGAAAAAGGCTATATCGATATTACAGACCGCAAGAAAGACATCATCATCAGCGGCGGCGAAAACATTTCTTCCATCGAAGTGGAAGGCGTATTATATGAACATCCTGCTGTGAAAGAAGCAGCCGTGATTGCTGTACCTCACGAAAAATGGGGAGAAACTCCTCATGCCATCGTAGTAGTAAAAGAAGGACACAGCGTAACAGAACAAGAACTAATTGATTTCACACGTTCTAAATTGGCTCATTTTAAAGCCATTACAGGCGCTTCTTTTGTGGATGAATTGCCTAAAACAGCATCCGGTAAAATCCAAAAAGTGCAGTTGCGAAAACAGTATATCGAATCCATTCAAAAAGTATAAAAAACGAGGCTGGGACATAACTAATAAAGTGAACGAGCTGCAAAAAGATTTTTTGTAAAAAATTGATTGGAGTGACGGGGCGACTCCTGCGGGAACAGCCCGAGTCTCGAGACCCCGCAGGAGCGAAGGATTGAGCTCCGAGGAGGCTCGAGCCGGGCCCGCGGAAAGCGTCCCCGGAACGGAAATCAATTTTCTTCAATTATCAAAAAAACACCATTTT
>Ga0207747_1001668_pt1 | contig 14658 bp, 14 predicted proteins | sample HigsolmetaGSP11D_FD_184839 | JGI IMG/M metagenome (GOLD analysis project Ga0207747, IMG submission 184839) | High solid enriched microbial communities from the Joint BioEnergy Institute, USA - SP1-1-D (SPAdes) | ecosystem: Engineered > Bioreactor > SSF (Solid state fermentation) > Aerobic >...
CTTTGGAAAATGTGTTTTGGCGATTACATTTTACCAGAGTTTTGTCACTGTCTCATTTTTTTTTTGTTCAAAAAAATTGGTGCTGGTTTATACTCACCAACACCAAATATTATAGAGCCTTTTTATTCTCTTATAACAATTCCTGAATAAATCGATTTTTTACAGCTGGCCATTCTTCTTGGGTGATGCTATACATGACGGTATGACGGATCGTTCCATTCGGGCGAATCATATGATTTCGGAGAACGCCTTCTTTCATGGCGCCGATTCTTTCAATGGCTGTTTGGGAGCGCTTGTTGGTGTGGGCAGTTTTCAGTTGTACCCGATTCAACTTTAGCTGTTCAAAACAATAGCTCAACAGCAAATACTTGCAATGGGTGTTGATGGAAGTGCGCCAAACTGATGGGGTTAGCCATGTTCCGCCGATTTCAAGGCGCTTATGCTCCAGTGAAATATCCAAAAAAGAGGTACATCCCACGATTTGATTTGTCTTTTTATCGATAATGACAAAGACATAGGAAGTTTGATTGTTTCTTGCTGCAACGGCGTTTTGTATATATTGTTCAACTGCCTCACTTGTCACTAAATTCACTTGCATATGCTCCCATATCCGCTCATCCTTTGCCGCTTCAGCAATTCCTTCCATATCTGTGAATTCAATTGGTTTAAGCAGTACAACATCATTTTCTAATACTATGTTTTCCATTGTATCAACTCCTTTGTTGCTATTAAAAACTGTATTTGGTATTTTTGAAATAACCAAAATCTTATTTTCTCGTCATACCAGGAGGCTTTCTATGGAGTTGCAATTTGAATTTTTGGAAGGAATGCCAAAGTATATTGCCATTTATGAACAGTTAAAAGAAAAGATTATCACTAAACAACTGAGGCCCAATGAAAAATTGCCATCGAAAAGGAAATTGGCAGAACAATTAAACATCAGCATTCAAACAGTGCAAAATGCTTATGAACAATTATTAAGTGAAGGCTATTTGTATAGCGTGGAGCGTTCCGGCTACTTTATAGCCGAATATAATGAGGATTGGCTGCAGGCTCCGGTTGCCAAGAAGCCTATCATTCAAATTCTTGAAGAGAGGCAAGTATATAATTTGAAAAATGGACAAGTAGACCCAGAAGTTTTTCCATATAAGATTTGGCAAAAACTATATAAACGCCAATTAGAGGCGCGTCCAGTCCACAATAGCCTTTGGCAAGGCGAGCTACCTTTGCGCAACGAAATTGCCGAGTATCTGCATAGAGCAAGGGGAATTGCTTGTGACCCTGAGCAAATTTTTATTTATAGCGGCACCCAGCAACAATTGCAGGCGTTGTGCATCTTTTTTGGCAAAATCCCAGTAGCGATGGAAGAACCCGGATTTTTTCGAGCCAATGCCATTTTCAAACAACTAAATTATGAGATTGAATATGTAAAAATAGACGATTCCGGTGCTACAATTCCCGCCAAAAATGTGAAACTGTACTATGTAACGCCAGCCCACCAGTTTCCATTAGGAGCCGTCATGTCAATGGAGAGGAAAGTGCAGCTTCTTCAGTGGGCAAAAGAAGTAGACGCCTTTTTAATTGAAGATGATTACGATGCAGAATTCCGTTATAAAGGTTTGCCAATACCGCCCCTTTCCCATTTGGACCAGCTTGAGCGGGTCATTTACTTTGGCACCTTTTCTAAAACCCTCATCCCATCCATTCGCATGAGTTATATGGTGCTGCCAAAATCGCTTGCAGCTGAATACAGACAATTTTATCAACATCAAAAGTCTACTGTTTCAAGAATTGACCAGCTGGTGGTTGCTGAGTTTATGCATTCTGGCTATTATGCCAAGCATATTGAAAAAATGCGGACATTGTATCGTAAAAAAAGAAAAATATTATTGGAAGCATTGCATACTTATTTGCCGGATGAGTTTAAGATTTTTGGGGATACAGCGGGACTGCACGTTATTATTCAATTGCCGGAGTGGCTTGAGGAAAAGCGGGCGGTTGAACTGGCATTGGAAAAGGAGATTGCAATTGATCCGGTTTCAAAATGTTATCAAACCATTGTCCCTCATAACTTAGTGATGGTTGGGTTTGGGGCCATCTCCATTGAACAGATTCAACCCGTCATCAAAACATTAGCGGAAGTTTGGCTGCATGAGTCATGAGTCCTTTTGAATGCTAAATGGAAAATTTTCTATTAAAATAAAAATGTTGTACATAAACTAATTTATTCCATGTATAGTAGTAATAGCGATTCTTCGTAGATTTTTGAATAATCTGATGGTCACTTGAGAAAATTATTTATAAGGATATGCATAATATTGGGAAGTCAGGAGGAATTTTTTTGTTTGAGACGACGAAATTAGCGGAAGGTGTTTCGCTGCATATAAGAAAAACAACACAATTTAAAACAGTCAATTTCTCTTTTAAATGGAGAACGCCATTAACGACAAAAGTAGCAGCAGAGCGAGCTGTGCTTTCCAATGTTCTTCAGCACAGCAATGCGAAATTTAAAAAGTCGGCAGAATTTCGCAGTTATTTAGACGATTTATACGGTACGATGCTCTATTTCGACGTGTCAAAACGCGGCGGAGAACATACGGTGATGTTAAATGTTGAAACGGTGAATGACCAATATTTATCCAATCAACCGGTTTTAAATGATGTCATTGACTTATTGCAAACGGTCATTTTCCAACCAAATTTGGAAAACGGCCAATTTATTCCTTCTATTGTGGAAAGAGAGAAACAAATTGTCATCCAGCGCATTGAATCGGTATTTGATGATAAAACTCGCTATGCTCAGCAGCGTTTAACGCAAATTTTGCGCCCAAACCACCCTGCATCTATTCCGGCAAGCGGCACGATTGAAACGGTGAAGGAAGTGACGCCTGAGTCCTTGACAGCGGCTTATCAATCCATGATTCATAACGATAAAATCGATATTTATGTTGCAGGGGATATCGATGTGAAAGAAATACAGGAAAAAATGAAAAAAGCTTTTGCTTTTAAAGACCGTACTCCACAAAAGCCGATTATCAATGAAAATTCAAAACCAGAACAGGAATATGTAAAAGAATATCAAGATATGAAGCAAGGAAAGCTGCATATGGGCTTTAGCACACCAGTGAAATTTGGAGATCCGGATTTTCCAAAAATACAAATTTTCAACGGTGTTTTTGGAGGATATGCCCATTCCAAATTATTTATGAATGTGCGTGAGCGGGAAAGTTTATGTTATTACGTTTCCAGCTCCTATTCCCCTCATTACGGCCTTTTATATGTCGTATCCGGAATTGAGCCGAAAAATGAGAAAAAAGCCATCGAAATCATCTTTGAACAATTGGAAGAAATGAAAAAAGGCAATATTTCTGACCTTGAATTAAATCAAACAAGAGCCATGCTCATCAACCAATTGCGGGAAGCATTGGATTTGCCTAGAGGACAGATTGATATTTACGACCAATATAAAGATTTAGATGAAGAATTTTCCGTGGAATTATGGAAGGAACGTTGGAATAAAGTGACAAAAGAAGATCTTCAGAAAATGGCGTCACAACTGCAACATGAAGCGACTTACTTCCTCTGCGGAAAGGAGGCAGAATAATGGAAACGATTGAATTTCAACAGTTAGATGAAACCCTTTATTATAAAAAGCTTGCCAATGGACTTGAAGTGTATATTCTACCGAAAAAAGGATTTTCCAAAACATTCGTGACCTTTACGACAAAATACGGTTCCATTGACCGCACTTTTACGCCAATTGGTGAAAATGAGCCGATTACGGTTCCAGATGGCATCGCCCACTTCCTTGAACATAAAATGTTTGAAAAAGAAGAAGGCGACGTATTCCAAAAGTTCAGTGAAAGAGGAGCCTCCGCCAACGCTTTTACATCCTTTACAAGAACTGCTTATTTATTCTCTGCAACGGATCATATTTTCGAAAATACGGAAACGCTTTTGGATTTTGTGCAAGAACCGTATTTTACTGAAAAAACGGTAGAAAAAGAGAAGGGAATCATTGGTCAAGAAATCACGATGTATGACGACCAGCCGGATTGGCGACTTTATTTTGGAACGATAGAAAATATGTATCACAATCATCCGGTAAAAATCGATATTGCCGGAACGATTGAATCAATTGATCATATTACAGCTGAACATTTATACACTTGCTACAATACGTTCTATCATCCTTCCAATATGCTTTTGTTTATCGTCGGCAATGTGGACCCGAATGAGATGATGAACTTTATTGAAGAAAATCAGAACAAAAAATCTTTCAAAGAAGCGCCTGAAATCAAACGGTATTTTGATGAAGAGCCGCTTGAGGTGGCAATTAAAGAACGGGAAATTCAAATGGATGTCCAACAGCCAAAAGTATATGTAGGATTGAAAGCAAAAGAAACGAATTTAAGCGGCGATGAAATGCTCAAAAATGAACTTGCCATCCAAATCGGTTTAGAATGTTTATTTGGCAGAGCTTCCGATTTCTACACGGATGTGTATGACAACGGACTTATTGACGAATCCTTTGCCTATGATTTTACGCTGGAGAAAGGGTTTGGATTTGCTCTTATTGGTTCAGATACCCAAGACCCTGATGCCCTTGTTGAAAAAATTCTCCACGTAGTCAACAACGCAGAGGAAATTTTTGATGAAGATTCCATTGAGCGAATTAAGCGTAAAAAGATCGGATTTTTCTTAAGAGCGTTGAATTCTTTAGAATATATTGCGAATCAATTTACAAGATATAAATTTAATGATATGAATTTATTTGATGTTGTTCCGGTGGTTGAAAAAATCACATTGGACGATGTAAAAGAAGCGTTCAAATCTATTCAAGGGGAATCCCAGCAAACGATTTTTAAAATTTTGCCAATAAGTAGGAATCAACAATGAAAAAATTTGCACTTGTGGTCGGAGCATCCGGTGCAATTGGCAGTGCGATTGTAAAGCGTCTAGCTGAAGATGGCTGGTCGCTTTATTTGCATTATTTCAAAGGTCGAAAAAAAATCGACCAGTTAATGGAGGAATTAACGGCCCTTTATCCCCAATCGGAGTTTATTCCTGTTCAAGCGGATTTTTCCGTTGATGGCGGGGCAGAGCAATTGGCAAATCAAATTTTCTCTGTACAGGCAGTGATTTTTGCTGGCGGAACAGCCTATTATGGCTTGCTTGAAGATACGCCAGCTTTTGTGATGGATCGACTTTGGAAGGAGCATGTACAAAATCCGATTCGCCTTGTTGCGCTATTGTCAAAAAAACTTCGCCAAAACAACATTAGTTATATACTGTTTATAGGCTCCATTTGGGGAGAAGCAGGAGCTGCCTATGAAACGGTTTATGCCACTGTCAAAGGCGCCCAGCACGCTTTCGTAAAGGCCTATGCAAAGGAAGCTGCACACCAGCGAATTTTAGTCAATGCCATTGCACCAGGATTCATTAATACGGTTATGAATCAACATTTATTGGAAGATGAAAAACAGGCGATTTATGAAGAAATTCCGCTTCAACGTCCTGGAGAGCCGGAAGAAGTAGCGAATTTCGTCTCCTTTTACGTTAGTGGTCAAGCAGATTATGTTACTGGACAAATCATTCGTTTAAATGGTGGTTGGTACATATAAAACCCATTGCTTGTCCATACTAATGGTGAAAAGGAGGAGAGCAAGATATGGAACTATTACAAAACTGGGAAAAATGGAAATCTTTCTTAGGAAAACAAGTAGAAAATGCAAAGAACATGGGGTTATCAAACAACACGATTGAAAAAACAGCTGTTCAAATTGGCGAATATTTAGCGAAAAATGTCGACCCTAAAAACGAACAAGAACGAGTGCTTTCTGATTTATGGTCAGTGGCTGATGAAAATGAAAAACAAGCCATTGCCAGCTGTGTGATGAAATTAGTTCAAGATAAAAAGGTTAACTAATGTTATGGTAAAAAAGAAAAAGGGGGACTTTCCTCCTTTTTCTTCATTCTTCAAATTGAATATTTGCGTTTTTCAATGTAAAATAGAGCATGATTTTGTCCAAATTTGGCACAATTTAGTCCTATTGCAAACTTTTCAATACATACAAAATCCGCTATGATGAAACTCAAAGGGAATTTTTTTCGTTTCTAAATATAAGGGGACGGTTGTGAATGGGTGAATGGTACTTTGAATATGAAATTCAAGTAAATCGTCCAGGTTTATTAGGTGATATTGCCTCATTGCTTGGTATGCTGAAAGTCAATATTGTGACCATTAATGGTGTTGACGAAGGACGTCGAGGTTTGTTGTTAAAAGCCGAAAACGATGAATCCATTAAACGGTTTCAGTCAATCGTCAATACGATTGATGATATTCGTGTAACAAAATTCCGTGAGCCAAAAGTTCGGGATCGTTTAGCAGTTCGTCATGGCCAATATATTGAAAGGGATGCAGATGAAAAAAATACGTTCCGCTTTGTGCGGGATGAACTTGGAATCTTAGTGGGCTTTATGGCGGAATTATTCAAAACCGATGGACATAAGTTAATCGGCATTCGCGGCATGCCTCGGGTTGGAAAAACAGAATCCATCGTCGCTGCAAGTGTCTGCGCAAATAAAAAATGGATTTTTTTATCTTCTACAATGATTAAACAAACTGTTCGGAAACAACTCATAGGGGATGAATTTAATACAAATAATATATTTATCCTCGATGGTGTTGTGACGAGAATGACGCCGGATGAACAGCATTTGCGGCTGGTTCGAGAAGTGATGAAAATGCCCTGCGTAAAAGTCATTGAACATCCTGACATCTTTGTCCAACAATCGGAATACTCGATTGAAGATTTTCATTATATTATTGAATTGCGTCATCATCCAGATGAAGAAATTGTGTATGATGCAATTAGTAAAAATGACACTTTTGCGAATGATGATTTTTTCACTTTTTAATAATATTAGATAAAGTAGGTGTTATGGTTGACAGAGCTTGGTACTCGCCTAAAGGAAGCGAGATTATCTAAAGGCTATAGTTTAGATGATTTGCAAGAGATTACAAAAATTCAAAAAAGGTACTTAGTTGGCATTGAAGAAGGAAATTATTCAATGATGCCTGGTACCTTTTATGTCCGTGCTTTTATTAAGCAATATGCGGAAGCGGTAGGATTAGATCCTGATGAAATTTTCGAACAATATAAAAATGAAATTCCAAGTCAGCAAACGGAAGAAGTGGCTCAATCTTTCTCCCAAAGTCCAACTCGGAAAAGACTAAAAACCACATCTACCAATAAATTAATGGAATCTTTGCCGAAATATGTCGTGATTCTGTTTATCATTATTATTATCGGTGTGCTTTGGTTTTTCTTCTCCCACAGACCATCTTCTGAAGACGAATCGGTAACGGAAAATGGAGATTCCTTTGAATATGAAGAAACGCAGGTAGAAACGCCTTCTTCAAAAGACAAGAAAGATGAAGGAAAAGATGTAAAAGAACAACCTGCAACGGATACAGAAGAAGATGAGGAAGAAGAAAAAGAAGAAACGGAACAAGTGATTTCTGCTGGAGAAGTACAACCAGATGGAGTTTCAACGGTTTATAATTTATCAGGTACAGATAAAATGCAAATCCGTGTAGAAGTATTAGGTGATACATGGGTAAGTATCCGCGATGCCAATGGCAATGAACAAGTGGAACCGGGTATTTATAAGCAAGGAGATGTGGTTGAGCACGATTCAACTGCAAATGGTTATGCTCGTATTCGACTTGGTTTTTCTAACAATGCAAAAGTGTTTGTGAACGGTGAAGAAATTAAATACGTTCAAAACGTCACTACACAAAATATCATTATCCAATTTAGTGAGGAACAGTAGTCATCTGAATAAGATGACTATTTTCTTTCGCATAAAAGTTGTATAGTAAATAATGGATGTACCAATATTTTCTTTCTCGAAAGGTTGTAGAGATAATGAATTTACCAAATAAAATTACGGTTTCCCGGATTCTTTTGATACCGATTTTTGTCATTATTATGATGTTTGACTTTAACTGGGGAACGATGGAATTGTTTGGGGCGGTGATGCCAGTCCATCATTTTGTCGGTGCGTTAATTTTTATCGTTGCATCATGCACCGATTGGATTGATGGACATTTTGCCCGAAAATATAATCTTGTCACAAATTTAGGGAAATTTTTAGACCCATTGGCAGACAAATTACTCGTCACTTCTGCTTTCATTCTTCTAGTGGAAATGGGCTTTGTTCCTGCGTGGGTCGTGATTGTCATTTTAAGCCGCGAATTTGCTGTAACGGGCTTGCGATCCATTTTGGCTGGGGAAGGGAAAATTGTCGCAGCCAGCAAATTAGGAAAAGTCAAAACGTGGACGCAAATCGTGGCCATTGTGGCATTGCTTTTGCACAATACGATTTTTACAATGGCAGGCATACCATTTGACGATTTTATGCTTTATGTTGCATTGTTCTTTACGATTTGGTCCGGCTGGGATTATTTCTATTTGAACCGCCATGTGTTTGTCAATTCCAAATAAGCGAGGGAAAAAGATGAATGCCGAAATTATTGCTATAGGTTCCGAACTGCTATTAGGTCAAATTGCGAATACAAATGCCAAATTTATTTCCAGCCAATTATCCGAAATAGGCATTAATGTCTACTTTCATTCGGTCATTGGTGACAATGGAGGTAGGCTGAAAAAAGCCATTGAAATTGCAGAATCCCGCGCAGATTTAATCATTTTTTCCGGGGGATTAGGCCCAACAAAGGACGATTTAACAAAAGAAACGCTTGCTGAACATTTAAAGGTTCCACTCGTATATGATGAAAAGGCGTTGGAAACGATTGAACGCTTTTTTCAAAATCAGGGAAGAACAATGACTGAAAATAATCGGAAACAGGCGTTGGTGCTTGAAGGAAGCGACGTTTTACCGAACCATCATGGCCTTGCTCCAGGCATGATGCTTGAAAAAGGCGGACGAACTTATATCTTATTGCCGGGGCCGCCAAAAGAATTGGAGCCGATGTTTCAGTTTGAAGCAAAACCGCGTTTAGCTTCCCTCATCAGCCAAGGCGGAGTCATTCTTTCCCACGTTCTGCGTTTTTATGGCATTGGGGAAGCGGAACTTGAAACGGAAATTCAGCATATATTGGATGCTCAAACAAATCCGACCGTTGCCCCCCTTGCTTCCGATGGGGAAGTGATGCTGCGGATTACAGCAAAAGCCAATTCAAAAGAAGAAGCTTGGCAGTTAATTGATGAAAAGAAACAAGAGATTTTAGCCATTGTTGGAAAATACAATTATGGTGTAGATGATGATACGTTGGCTTCGAAAACGGTTGAAATGCTCCTTCATCACAAACTAACCATTTCAGCGGCGGAAAGTTTAACGGCGGGGCTGTTTCTTTCGGAACTTGCAGAAATCCCTGGCGTTAGCGGTGCCCTTGTTGGCGGAATGGTAACTTATACAAAAGAAGCAAAAATCAACCAGCTGGGCGTGCCAAAGGAAATACTTGACCAGCATGGCATTGTCAGCAGCGAATGTGCTGGACATATGGCAAAATGCGTTCGGGAAAAATTCGGAACGGATATTGGCATTGGGCTGACAGGTGCTGCTGGTCCAGAACCCCATGATGGACAGCCGGCAGGAACCATTTGGATTGGCATTGCAATTGGTGATGATGTGGTGACAAAAAAACTGCAATTGTCGGGCTTTCGAAATACAAACCGTTTGCGCACAGTGAAATATACATTGAGCTATTTAATCCGATTGCTTGAAGAAAAAGGGTATAAAAAGGTGTGAAAAATAAAATTTGAGCCTAAAAATGGGCTCAAATTTTATTTTTGCGAAAATACGTTCGCTTTTTTATTGATTATTTCTTAAAAAAGAAGTATAGTAGAAACAGAACAATACAGATTCGTTTTTAAGGAGGAAATAGTTTGAGTGATCGTAAAGCTGCCTTAGAAATGGCGTTAAAACAAATTGAAAAGCAATTCGGCAAAGGCTCTATCATGAAACTCGGCGAAAAAACAGACTTGCAAATTTCTACAGTGCCAAGCGGTTCGTTGGCTCTTGATGCAGCCCTTGGAGTTGGAGGATATCCTAGAGGACGCATTATCGAAATTTATGGTCCAGAATCATCTGGTAAAACAACGGTGGCATTGCATGCGATTGCGGAAGTGCAGGCGCAAGGTGGACAAGCAGCATTTATCGATGCAGAGCATGCGCTTGACCCAATCTATGCTCAAAAATTAGGCGTCAATATTGACGAATTGATTCTTTCCCAACCAGATACAGGTGAGCAGGCATTGGAAATTGCGGAAGCCCTAGTGCGAAGCGGCGCCATTGATATTATTGTCATCGACTCAGTTGCAGCATTAGTGCCGAAAGCGGAAATTGAAGGTGAGATGGGCGACTCTCACATGGGATTGCAAGCACGCCTCATGTCCCAAGCTTTACGAAAATTATCTGGTGTTATCAATAAATCCAATACGATATGCATATTCATCAACCAAGTGCGGGATAAAATCGGCGTTATGTTTGGAAATCCGGAAACGACTCCTGGTGGCCGTGCATTAAAATTCTACTCTTCCATCCGCTTAGAAGTTCGCCGTGCGGAAACAATTAAACAAGGAAGCGAAATGGTGGGGAACAAAACAAAAATTAAAGTGGTAAAAAATAAAGTAGCTCCGCCATTCCGAACAGCTGAAGTGGATATTATGTTTGGTGAAGGTATTTCCAAAGAAGGCGAAATTATTGATATCGGCGTGGAGTTGGACATCATTCAAAAAAGCGGTTCTTGGTATTCATACAACGATGAACGAATTGGCCAAGGACGGGAGAATGCAAAACAATTTTTAAAAGCAAATCCGGAAATCCGCGATGAAATTGCAGAAAAAATTCGTGAATCCTTTGGCATGGCTTCCAACACATATATGATTGCCGCTCATGACGATGATGACGAAGAGATTGCAGAAGAATTACCGTTATTTGATGAAGAATAATAAATGGAAAGAGCGAATCAGAGAATGTTGCATCTGATTGGCTCTTTTTATTTTTGTCATTTACCCCACTTTTTTCCTATTCCATGAAGTATAAAATTAATCAAAATATGGAAAAATAAGAAAAAGAAACTATCAATACTGGCAAGCAAAAATTTTATATACATTATAAACTTTGTTAGAAAAATATCAAAAATCATTGAATTCTATCATCTGATGTAAGACTTAAATAAAGCAAATTCAGTAGCTGCAAGCAGTGGCAATCCTTGACAGAGCAAACTCCGGACTATACAATTAGACTGTATAATTTTTTTTCAATGATGAAAATGAATTTGGCAATATGTTGAGAATTGTTATCAATATATGAGCCGACTGTAAATGCATGTGATAATAGCAAGAGGAGGTGTTCGTATGGAATACATGATCTCCGCTTTGCTTGGGCTCGTTGTCGGTGCCGCTGTTATCTATTTCTATATGAAAAAAGTGAATGAATCGAAAGTAAATGGTGCGAAACACTCAGCTGAGCTCATTATAGATGAAGCTAAGCGACAAGCAGAAGCGCTGAAAAAAGAAGCACTATTGGAAGCAAAAGATGAAACTCACAAACTTCGAACTGAAGCTGAGAAAGAAATTCGTGAAAGACGTGCTGAGCTTCAGAAACAAGAGAACCGGTTATTGCAAAAAGAAGAAAATCTTGATCGCAAGGATGATGCTCTAAATAAGAGAGAAGCAAGTCTCGAGAGAAAAGAAGAGGCTCTAGCCGAGAGACAACAGCATATTGAAGAAATGGAAAGTAAAGTGGAAGAGCTCGTTAAAAAGCAGGAGTCAGAGTTAGAACGCATTGCTTCTTTATCTAAAGAAGAAGCAAGGGACATTATTTTAAAACAAGTAGAGCAAGAACTTTCAACAGAAATTGCGTTGATGATTAAAGAAGCTGAAACTCGTGCGAAAGAAGAATCTGACAAAAAAGCAAAAGAAATTTTAGCATTAGCGATGCAGCGTTTTGCTGCTGATTATGTGGCAGAAACAACAGTATCGGTTGTAAACTTGCCAAATGATGAAATGAAAGGACGAATCATCGGTCGTGAAGGACGGAATATTCGTACCCTTGAAACGCTTACTGGTGTGGATTTAATTATTGACGATACGCCAGAAGCGGTTATTTTATCAGGTTTTGACCCGATTCGCCGTGAAACAGCCCGCCTTGCCCTTGAAAAATTGGTGCAAGATGGACGAATTCACCCGGCTCGAATCGAAGAAATGGTGGAAAAATCCCGCAGAGAAATGGATGAACACATCCGCGAAACAGGTGAAATGACTACTTTTGAAGTGGGTGTTCATAACTTACATCCAGATTTGATTAAAATTTTGGGCCGCATGAAATATCGGACAAGCTATGGGCAAAATGTATTGAAACACTCCATCGAAGTTGCTCATTTAGCAGGGCTCATGGCTGCTGAATTAGGCGAAGATGTCGCGCTTGCGAAACGTGCTGGACTATTGCATGATATTGGGAAAGCCATCGACCATGAAGTGGAAGGAAGCCACGTGGAAATCGGCGTTGAGCTTGCAACGAAGTACAATGAACATCCGGTGGTCATTAACAGCATTGCCTCCCACCATGGCGATGTGGAACCGACAAGTGTCATTGCAGTGATTGTGGCAGCAGCAGACGCTTTATCGGCTGCTCGTCCAGGTGCCCGCAGCGAAACGCTCGAAAACTACATTCGCCGCTTGGAAAAATTGGAAGAAATTTCCGAATCCTATGAAGGCGTTGAAAAATCATACGCGATCCAAGCAGGCCGTGAAATCCGAATTATTGTGCAGCCTGAAAAAATTGATGATTTGCAGGCTCACCGACTTGCGCGGGATATTCGTAAACAAATTGAAGAGGAACTCAACTATCCTGGTCACATTAAAGTGACAGTTATTCGTGAAACGCGAGCAGTGGAATACGCGAAATAAACAAAACCCTCTTTTGACCATTGTCAAGAGAGGGTATTCTTCATTGAAGGTTTTCCTAAAGCAATTGTTTGCAAGAAACTTCATAAATGTTTATAAAAACTCTCCAATTATTTATTTTTGGACAAGGGGATGAATGCCCTTGTTTTTTTTATAATAGTACCTGCTGTTTGGGCAAAAAATAAAATTAATCTTTTTCGAAATTGTGCAACATAACATTCCATTAGATTTACAAACAGTAAAATGGTAAAATTGAATAGATTTTATAGAAAGTGTGGTAGTAACATTGAAGGTACTATTTATTGGTGATATCGTCGGCTCCATTGGTCGGGAAACGGTAGAAAAATATTTGCCTAGATTAAAGAAAAAATACGAACCTGATGTGGTGATTGCGAACGGTGAAAATGCAGCAGCAGGTCGAGGCATTACTCAAAAAATTTATCATCAGCTATTGCAAATGGGCATTGATGTGATTACAATGGGCAATCACACTTGGGATAATAAGGAAATTTTTGAGTTTATCGATGAAGCCCCATACTTGATTCGACCTGCAAACTTTTCAAAAGAGGCACCCGGAAAAGGAACAGTTCAAATTTCAAAAAATGGACATATTTTAACGGTCATCAATTTACATGGCCGCGTATTTCTTCCTCCCCATGAAGATCCGTTTCGAATGGCAGATGAATTAGTGGAAGAAGCAAGAAAAGTTTCACCATTAATTTTTATCGATTTTCATGGTGAAGCAACGAGCGAAAAAATTGCATTTGGATGGTATGTAGATGGGCGAGTTTCTGCAGTGGTTGGCACCCATACTCATGTTCAAACAGCAGATGCGAGAATATTTCCGGGCGGCACTGCATATATAACTGATGTAGGGATGACTGGACCATATGATGAAATTTTAGGAATGAAAAAAGAAGGAGTTCTTTACAAATTACAAACCAACATGCCTGCCCGATTCGAAGTGCCGAAATCGGGAAGAGATGTATTCAGCGGCTTTTTCGTGGACATTGATAATGAAACCGGAAAAGCCAATTACTGTGAAAGAATTTACATTAATGATGATTATCCTTTCCAGGGATAGCTCCCAAGTTTTTGCATGATTCCCTTCCAAAATGATTCTATTTTTCTGCTTCGCTGCATAAAATGTGCTACGGACACAAGTTCAAGTCCTTTGAATGAATGCCAAAAAGAAAGATTCATTCAAAATCATTAAAAAAGCAAGTATGGGGAGGAATAGCTGTGGATTCATTGAAAGTATCATCTCGCTCAAATCCAAATTCTGTAGCAGGCGCGCTTGTTGCGGTAATTCGTGAGCAAGGATATGCGGAAATGCAGGCTGTCGGTGCCGGTGCTCTGAACCAGGCGGTAAAGGCGGTAGCCATCGCCCGGGGATTTGTGGCACCGAGCGGAACAGACTTGGTTTGTTCGCCGGCATTTGCAGACATAAAAATTGGCGGTGAAGATCGTACTGCACTAAAACTGGTAGTTGAGAAACGCCAGCGATAAATCATTCAAAGTGGCGAAGAAGGGGCTGTCTGAAAACCAAAGTGGAACCCCCCTTCATAAAATGGGTGAACGGAGAAAAACGGTTCTTTGTCAAATAGTGTTGGCAAAATATTTTAGTGACTTTTCTGGTATGATGTAACCGTACAGCTTAGAGGACTTCGAAATCCTCTAAGCTTTTTTCATTGTGATTACATTTTGGGTAATGAGA
>Ga0207747_1001669_pt1 | contig 14647 bp, 18 predicted proteins | sample HigsolmetaGSP11D_FD_184839 | JGI IMG/M metagenome (GOLD analysis project Ga0207747, IMG submission 184839) | High solid enriched microbial communities from the Joint BioEnergy Institute, USA - SP1-1-D (SPAdes) | ecosystem: Engineered > Bioreactor > SSF (Solid state fermentation) > Aerobic >...
AAGGTTCTCCGCCTGCGTACCGACGAAGAGATGCTGCGGGTTGACGCAACCGGGGTTGTCGCAGCGATGACACACCACCAGCCCGGGAGAAAGGTCACCAAAGACCAGGCGATAGGCGATGCGATGCGCCAATTGGATGCGCCCGTCGTCATCGGCGATCTTGCCGTAGCCTCCCTCCTTGGTCGATGCGAGCCATTGCCAGCATTCATGCGGGGCGCGCACCTCGACCTTTTCCCAGAAGCGCTCTGCAAGCGGCCGGTGCTTGCGGCTCCACGACCGCACAGTCTCGTCCGACCGCCCCATCACCGCAGCCCCTTTTCCAGGGTGCGATTCAGGAACCAGTAGTTCAGGATGCCTGCGAGCAAGGCCTGATCTGCCTCCGACCAAGCTGCGAGCAACGCTGGCCCGAACCCCACGCCCGACTGCACCGAGCCGACGAAGGTCGAGAGCTTCACCCCGGCATACATCAGCACGAAGAGGTAGGTGACCACGGGCCTGACCGTGGTGGACAGCGCATCGGCCCACTTCACGCCAGAGGGCCGCCCCTGCGCCGCCACCGCCTCGCGCAAGGTCTCGAGGCCCCCCACGTTCCAGGCGGCATCGGCCCCGGCGCCGATCTCGGCCATGCGCTGGGCGCCGCGCAGCTTCTCGAACTCCAAGGCCTTGTCCTGCATGGCGAGTTCATGGCTGCGCTCGCCCTTGCGGTCCAGCCACTTGAGAACCTCGGGCGCCAAGCGGAAGGCTCCGCCCAGGAGGCCACCGAGCAAGGTCTCGATCATTGGCCACCTCCCATCAGCTTGAGCTTGAGGGCGGCCCCGACCAGCAGTGCGGCGAGGATAGCGGTCGTCAGCAACTTGATGGTGGTCTGCCAGGCGGTCTTGCGCGCGTCGCGCCACGCTTCCAGCAGATCGCGCAGCTCGCGGAGGTCGCGTGCGGCGTGGCCGTTCTCCAGGCCGAGGTGGGCGAGTACACGCTCGGCTCCGCGCTCGGCGGCGCGGTCGAGCAGGTCGTCGAAGTCCTTGCGGCGCAGGAGCAGCATGTTCTCGACGAGGGCGGGGGCTTGGGTCGGTTCAGTCATGGGCGGTCTCCAAAAACGACGAACCCGCCACGCGGGCGGGTTCGGGGGTGACGGACGGGGTGCGGGTCAGACGGGAACGCCGGCGCTCCAGCCGCCAGCCTTGTAGACGGCGAGCCTGTCCTCGGCGGCAATAAAGGCGAGCCAGCCGACCTTGGGCGCGTGGTACTCCCAGGCACCATTGACCCACACTGCAATCTGGTCGGTCCTGCCGGCCCAGGCGCCGGTGGCGCCAGCCGGCACGATGTAGCGATCCCCTTCGGCGGGGCTGGCAGGCGGCGTGGTCGTGCTGCGGCTCGTCACCGCAAGGCCCACGACGGCGCCCAGGCGCTTCAGGTTCGCGTCCATCCCGGTGTGCCAGCCGGACTCGCCCAGCGTCCAGCCGTAGGCGAGGCCCAGGTTCGGATCGGTCAATGGCATCGGTTCATCTCCTCAAAGGCTTGCAAAACCCCGCAGAGAGCGCAGGGCCGTGGTGCTCGTGCGGCGGTGGTGCTGGTTCGGGTGCTGTCGCCAGTGGCGCCCGACGAGGGGCAGGTGCAGCACGCTGCCCTGCCTGGCCACGAGTCGGGTGAGCAGCCAGTCGGCGTCGGCGTCGAGATCGGCGATGCGTGTCAGCACCGGCTCGACGGCGCTTCGGCGCATCACGATCAGGCCGTGGACGTGGCTGGCCGAGTGGGCGTGCTGGAAGGCGCTGTAGGCCAGCCGCCGCACGCCGAGGCTGTCGCCGTGCTCGTCGATCAGTGCCTCGTCGGTGTAAGCGAGCACCGCGGAGGGGCAGGCATCGAGCGCATCGGCCAGATGCGCGAAGGCGCCGGCCTCGTAGCGGTCGTCGGGATCGACGAAGGACACGAGCGGCAAGGTCCCTCGCGCGAAGCCCGCCGCTCGCGCCTTCCCGACACGCCCCGGGATGCCGGGCAGCCGGTGCAGGCGGATCGGCGCGCCGACGAGGCTGGCGATGCAGGCCTCGCGCCATTCGGTCGGCTCATCGAGCGTCAAGAGGTGCACGTCGATGCGCGCGCTCATCACACCCCGCCCCAGTACTGCCCCCAGCGCAGGCCATAGCCCGCGCGCTCGACGGTGCGCACCTGTGCCTGCCAGCTCACGAGCCCGTCGCGCTCGGCCTCGATCTCGACGGTGACGCGATCGCCTGCCGCGCCGGCGTCTGTCGCGCTACTCGCCACGTCCCAGGTCCAGGTGTTGCCGGTGAGGCCGGTCTCGCTGCGCACCAGGGTGCCGTCGCGGTCGCGCACGCGCACCCGGTAGGTGGTGCCCGGTTCCGGGCCGATGTCGCCCTCGTCCTGCCGCACGAGGTAGGCGGTCTGGAGGGTGCGGTCGCGGTGTGCCCAGGTGAGGGTGAGGTCGCCGGCGACCACGGCGGGCTCCGTCTGGCCGTTGAGCCGGATGCGCCCCGGTGGGTACGGCCGCGCCTGGCGGCCCGCGAGCACGAGGGGCGCACCGTTGGCAGCCAGCACCGCATCCCCTTCGGCGCTGGCCGTGCGCGGGATGGCGGCCACGAACACCGACTCGCCCGGCGCGCGCTCGGTGGTCTCGGTGGCCAGCCACTCGCCAACGCCCACCAGCCGCGTGCCGGCCGGATGGGCCTGCGGCGTGGTGTCGAGCACTCCGCGGGCGAGATCCACCGTGCCCGCGGATGTATCGAAGGCGAGGATCGCCACGGCTTCGCGGATCGCACCGCTGGCGTCGATCAGGTAGGCGTAGTCGCCGACCGCCAGGCGCTCGGGCTGGGCCAGGGCCGTCACCGGTACGGCCAGCGCATCGGCTTCGCTCGCCGGCAGCGCTTGGCCGAGCGTGAGCAGGGGTGCGTAGTCCTCCTGGGCCACCGCCTCGAGATCGGCGCTCGCGGGCCCCGTGGCGAGCTGCCAGTTCAACTGCCCCGGGCCGCCCGCGCAGGCCAGGGCCCCCACGTAGGTGTCGGTGTCGGTGAGGTAGTCGAGATCGGCCCTGCTCAGGTGCCGCGCGAGTTCCCAGTACGGCACCTCGACGGCCAGCACCAGGGCCGGCGGCATGGGCACGAGGGGCGGCTCCTCGACCGGTGGCGGCGGGGGAGACAGCACCGTGTCGTTCATGCCGAATACATCCTCCACCGCCTCGATGCGCCATTCAGCGGCGCCCAGCGTGCCGGTGTCGATGCCGGTGATGCGCACGACCATCTGCTCGATGCCAAGGCGTGGCCAATGCAGCAGGAACACGTCTCCCGGCAGGGGCGGACTCTCCAGGGCACCGGGGGCGATGACCAAGGTCATGCGCGCCAGGGGCGAGCCGAGTGCGCGCAGGTCGCGCAGCGCCAGCCGTGCGGCCAGCGGTCCATAGTTCACGCCCGGATAGTCGCGCCGCTGGTTGATCACCCCGCCTTGCAGTTGGACCGCGGCGAGGTTTTGCACCGAGACGGTGGCCTCCTTGCCCGTGGCCCAGTCGGTGTAGACCACGGTGATCTCGTTGGGCAGTTCCCCCCATTGCGCGCGCTCGAAGCGCTCGATGCGCACGATCTCGTCGGGGCCGAGCAAAGGCGGCGGCTCTTCTTCGATCAAGTAATCGTCGCGCAGCAGCTTGAGCTCAAACGTTCCCTCCTCCGGGTGGATGTAGAGGATGCCGCCGATGTGGTCGAGCACCTGGGCGATGAAGGACTCGATCGGCTGCTGGCGCGTCCAGACCAGGTTCAGGCCGAAGCCCTCGTTCGACAGGGTCCGGGCCGCGACCTCGAAACTCCAGCCGATGGTGCTCGGCGGATAGCCCATGCCCCAGTGCGGGTCGGTGAGGCACTGCACCAGGATGTGGGCCGGGTTCATGCCGACGGTGATAGAGGTGCCGGTGTCGGCATCCCAGGCCCGCACCTCGGCGTCCCAGGGCTCCCAGGGTTCGTCGTGCCAGCCCGCCGTGAAGCGCCGCACCCGCACCGCCCAGGGCTTGAGGTAGGGGTTGTTCGCGGCGAACAGGATCTTGCGCGCCACGATCGACAGCACCCCGCGAAACGCCGGGATGGCCGCGCCCAGGCGGCTCATCAGGTAGTCGTTGCGGCCTTGCGTCGCGTCGCCGCTGAGCACATCCACCTCACCCACCACGCCGCCTTCGCGTTGGTCGCCGCCGAAGAGCGTGGGCTTGTTGATCGAGAGGCGCCCCAGCCCATGGCCGCTCGGCAGCGGCGCGCGGCTCGCATCGCCCCAGGCGGTGCGATCGCCGATCTGGATCTCCTGCACCGCATCCACCGGCCCCTGGCACAGCACCAGGTGCATGCCGATGCGGTAGCGGTAGCCGACGGTCTGCTTCTTGCGGCGGCCGCCCATCAGCGCGGCTCCTCAGCATCTCGACGCGCGACCTCGACCGCGCGTGCGGCCATCGCGTCGCCGGTGGCCAGCAGCACCGAAGCCGGCAGCCCCCGGGCGAGGAAGGCACGGAAGTCCAGGCCATGGCGCGCGAACCAGGTGCGCGTGCCGTGCACGCACAGGCCTGCGGCGCGCACGTGGGCGATGGTGACGGTCACGTCCTTGCTCATTTCTTGCCGCCCTTCTTCTTGATCGGTTCGGCCGAAAGATCCCCGTACCACACGACGTTCGCCCCGCGCAGAAGCACCGCGCCGAAGACGACCGGGATCGGTCGGCCCTCCTCGGCCGTGGGCGCGTCGAGGTCGGAGAGTTCGGCGGGTTTCGGGGTGGGCGGTTTGGGCGCGAGGGCGACGGAGACCAGCGCGGCGACGACGATGATGGCGAGGTACCACATGCAATCGATCTCCTTAGAAGACGCCCGTCGAGAACGGGTTCTTGGTGGGGATGAAGGAAATCCGCCGTAGTTGTCGAGGTTGTCAAAGCGGAATTGGCAGGTGGACACGCTGTGATCGCAGCCCGCTGTCAGTTGCACCTCGGCGCCGACTTCGATGGCAACCGGGTAGAGCAACTCGACGCTGCTGCCGTATTCGGCGACGATCATGTGGCGCGCCCCGGCGTCGGTCTCCAGCCAGCCGCCGGCGAGCGTGCCGGCCACGGCGGCGGGCACACCGCCATCGAACTCGACGCTGCGGCCGAGGACCTGGACCACCGTGGCGCTGGCCGCAATCGGCGTGGCCCCGCACGCCGCCGAATACAACACGTGCGAGCAGGCACGGCTGTAGAGGCGGCGCAGGCCGATGCGCTTCAAGCTCACCTGGGCGGACTCGCAGCGGATGCGCGCTGCGTCATCGGCCACCTCCACCCCGAGCACGCGGCCCATCCAGCGCGTGCCGGCAGGCCACCAATAGTCGTACCAGGGGTCGTCAAGTCGAGCGACCGCCAACCGCACCGCGGTCGCCTCGCCGGTGATCGCCGCCTGCAGCAGATGCCGCACGAGGGCGTGGTCGGGCGGCAGCTTCAACTCCAGCGCCGACTTGGCCGCTTCGGCGCCGAGCGCGAGCGCGCTGCGCTCGAGGGGGCAGCGCTCGTAGCGCTCCCCGTCGATCTCCACGTCGAACTCGTGCGGGGTGAGGTAGAAGCTGCCGCTCGTGCCCTCGAAGGCGTAGAGCTCGACCTCGGACAAGGGCCCTTCGTTCATGCTCAGTCCTCGATGTCGGTGAAGCGGTCGTTGCCGCGCGGCTCGGGCAGCCGGCGCAGGGTCAGGGGGATCTCAACCAGTTCGGGGGTGTGCCAGTACAGATCGACGGCGTCGTGGTCGAGCCGGCAGCGGGCCAGACGCAGGACGCGGCTGCCGGCGGGCACCGCGGCATCGAGGCCCGAGCGCAAGACGAGCACGCCGCCGGCGTCTTGATGGAACGCGCCGGTGAGCACGGCCTGGCGCGTGCCGTCGGGGTGCAGGATCAGCGCGGCGGCCGGGCGGTGCCAGAAGGCGGCGCTGGCCTCGGCGTCCACGCGCAAGTACCCGGCCTCGACCTCGGCCTCATGCGTCACGCGCAGCACCGGCGCCAGGCCGTCGGGCAGCCAACAGGCCCGGAGCCGCCCCTTGGCGCGGTACAGCCGCGCGCGCCAGCGGGCGATGTCCTCGCGCCCCGTGGCGAGATAGCGGCGCTGGAAGGTGCTCGTCGGCCACGGGTCGTCACGGCGGACCCAGGGGTCGGCGGGCGAGAGGTCCTGCCGGGTGAGCGCGCCCTGCGCCGTATGGGTGGGGTCGTCGCGCCAGTTGCCGTCGGGCCAGACGGGCAGGCCGTCGAGCCAGGGGTCGTCGGGCAGCCCTTCGTCGAGCAGCTCTTCGTCGAGCAGCCATTCGTCGGGCAGCGGCTCGAAGGCCACCTGCGCGGTGACGCGGCCCGCATTGACGCCCGGCACCCACTGCGCGAACTCGGCCGGCTCCACCGCCACGCCCTCGACCAGGGGCACGACGGGCGCTCCCGCTGGGACCGCCCGTGCCAGCGGCTCGGCAAGCCACAGGCGATCCGGCTCCACCTCGGTGAGCGTCAGTACCTGCCAGCCCGTCTGCGTGAACACGATGGCGCGCAACGGCGCGTCCTCGCGCTGCAGCCCGCCCTCTTCCAGCCGGTAGGAAGCAGACGCGAAACCGTGGCCGGCTGGCGCAAGGATGTCCAGCGCGAAGGCCCCGGCCTCGGCGGCTGCGCCAAGTCGCACCGCATGTTGCGGCAGCGGCCACCACGCAGTCCTGCCCAGATGGTAGGCCAGCCAGTCGGCCACCAGTGCGTCGCTCGCGCGCCCGTGGCCCACGTGGTAGGTCAGGAAGCGCCGCGGCACGCGCCGCAGCCCCTGCCGCGCCTCGTTGCCCGAGGCGAGCCGCACCACGCCGGTGGCCCATTGCAGGCGCTCGATGAGGGGCTCGGCCCAGTCGTGACGGAAGGCGAACACCCCGCGTGGAGCCTCGGGCCAGGGCGCTTCGCCGAAGGCCTCCATCGCTTCTGCGACCATCGCCGCCGCGGCGGTATCACGGCGCAACACCTCGACGAGCAAGGCGGCGGCGTGCAGCGGCGGCGCGGGCTCGGCCAGCGTCTCGGCGAAGGCGGTGACGGCGAGCGCTCCGAAGGCCGCGCGCGAGATCGACTCGGCCCGTTGCTCGACAACGCTGACCCCCGGCGTGGGCTGGCCACCGACCTCGGCCACCACCTCAGGCACAAGCCGATCCGTCATGCCGACTCCACGCCGAACTCGGCAGCGTTGAAGGCGCCTTCCGTCCACGGCGCGTTGCCGTTGGGGTCGCGCTCGAACAGCGCCGTGTGCCAGGCCAGTTGCTCTTGCAAGTTGATGTCGCTGCTGACCTCCATCTCCGCGCCGCTCGCCACGAGCCCACGCACGCGGCCGGTGCCCGCATCCGTCTTGCGCGCGAGCAGGGTCACCTGCACGCCGTAGATCGCCGGGGTGGTCATCGCGGGCAGCGCCTCGACGCCGAAGGTCTGGCGCAGGCCCGCCGTGGCCGCACGGATGGCCGTGGCTTCGTCGCCGTCGCTCACCGCCTCCCAGGCGGATGCCGCGCCCTCGACCGTCCATTCGTTCAGTGCCCCAGACGCTTGCGGCTTCAGGGCATCGACCCGCACGTCGCCGAGGAAGGTGTTGTTGATCGTGCCCGAGGTGTCGGCGATGTAGAGGTCGTCCACGTCCGTGGTCACCAGGCAATCCTCGCCCGGCACAGCGCCCACGAAAGCGGTGAGCAACTGCCCGCCGCTCTGGATGGTGTTCTGCGCCGACAGGGTGATCGCGAGCACGCCGTTGAGGCGCACGTTCAACGTGCCGTTGCTCGTGCCCTGCACGACCTGCAGCTCGACGTAATGCCAGCCGCGCGCCGTGGCGGTGGTGACCGAGGTCGAGATCGGCTCGTCGTATCCGTACCGCCGCCGGTAGAGCTTGAGCCGCCCGTCCTCGCCGATCTTGACGAGGTGCACCACCCGCGCGGTGGTGTCGCGCACGCCGAGCAGCACCGGCTCCTCGTCGGTGTTCTCGAACGGCGCCACGCGCAGTGCCGCGCCCACGATGAGGCTGGTGCGCCCGGCCTCCAGGTTCTTGACATAGCCGCCGCCGGAGCCTGCGGGCAGGCGCACTGCGTAGGACGAGGGTCGCCGGCCCTGGATGCGTGTGGCCTGCGGCGACAGGTACGCCGCCTTGCCGCGCGCGAGCCACGGATCGCCGAAGGGGTCGAGTGCCTGCGGGTCGTAGTGGTCGAAGCCGTCGATGAAGATCAGCGCCATGATTCACCCTTGAAGTGCGGCGCGCACCGCCCGTGCGTTGCGCCCGATGATGTTGATGATCACCCGCTCGCCGGCGGGGGTCTGCAGGTGGTCGTGGGTGACGCCCGGGTCGATGGCGTTGACGATGCGCACGGCCTGGTTCACCTGCGGCTGCGCAGGCGGCACATTCACTGCCGGCACCAGGCCACCCGCCGCAAAGGCCAGGCGCTGGCCGTCCCAGCTGGGCGGGGCCTTCAGGCCGTTAATGGCGTCCAGAAAGGCCACGCCCACGCGCTTGACGGCCGCCGCACGGATCACGTACTCGCCCGCCGACAGCCGCGCCGGGATCGAGTCCGAGGTCGAGGTGCCGGGGCCGCGGACGTAACCACCGGATGCGAACTTCTTGATGTTGCCCAGCAGCGCCATGACGGCGGCCACCATCGCCGCCATCGCGGCAATCGCCAGCACCGGGCCCACGTATGGAATCGACGCCTGCGAGGCGGCCGCGCCCGCGCCGGCCTGGGCGGCGTCCATCGACACCTTGGCGGTGGTCTCGGCGGATTTGGTGGCTACCGACTGAGCCGCCGCCGCCTGATCGATGGCCTGCTCTTGCTGCACGAAGCCGAGCTTCATCGCCAGCATGCGCGCTTGCATCGCCACCCACTGCTGGAAGGGCTGGATCACCATCTGCTGCAGGAATGCGTCCGAGATGCTGCGGAAGATGCTCGACAGGCCCTCGCGCAGCGTCTGCGCGCCGGTGACCATGCCTTGCAGGGCGTTGCCGAAGCTTTCGCCGATGCGGTTCCACAGCGGCGCGAGCTCATCGACGACGAGCCGCGTGCGCTCCAGTTCGTTGCGCCAGGCGGCCACGCGATTGACCGCCTCCGGCCCGTTGGCCTGCGCGGCCTGCTGCATCGCGGGCAGCAGGCGTTCCATCTCGGCCGCAGATTGCTGCTGCAAGGCGACGATCTGCCGGCGCGCCTGGGCTTCGGTGAGCAGCCCCGCTTGGCTCTGGATCTGGATCGCCTCCTGCGCGTTGCGCAGCCGCTCGGTGACGAGCCGCCACTCCTGTTCCAGCCGGGCGAGGTTGGCCTGCGCGGCGCGGACAGAGATGAGCCGGTCGATGATCTGCACGCCCGCCGTGTCGCTCTCGGCGATGAGACGCGCGCGCAGGTCGCGATAGCTGCGCTCGATGGCCGCGCGGCGGTCGGCTGCGGTGTCGGTGCCGGTGAGCTTGGCGAGTTCTTCGCGCGCCTGGGCCAGCGCGTCGGCCAGTTCGCGCTCGGCGCGGGCGGCGGCGCGGGCGTTGGTCTGCTCGATGTCGGCGCGGCGGTTGTTGAGGATGATGAGATCGGCTTCGAGCTTGGCGATCTCCCCCTTGGCGCGCAGGCGATCGGACTCGGAGGCCTTCGGATCGGATTGCAGGCGACGTTGTTCGGCCAGCAGTGCCTGTTGGCGGGCGATCTCGGCGTCGATCTCCTGCTGCTCGATGGCGGTCTTGCGGGCGTAGTAGTCGCGGATCGAGATGAGGCGGTCTTGCAACGCCTGATCGAGCGCGCGGCCCTGCCTTGCCAGCCCGTCCTTGAGCAGGGCGAGCTCGGCGTCCATCTGCGCCTTGCGCAGGGCCGCCAGGGCGCTGGCGGCCTCGCGGGCCTGGCCCGGAGCCGTGAGCCGTTGCAGCAGCGCCGGGTCGGCCTGGATGCGCGGCGCCTGGACCTCGATGGGCTTGGGGTCGAACAGGGCGTCGTGGAACTCGGCCAGCTCGTCCAGCCGCTGGACGAGGCTGCCCTTGAGTTCAGCGATGATCGCCTTGGCCCCCGAGACGTTGCCGGAGAGGGCCTCCACGGCGGCGGCCATGCCGCCTCCGATGGCCTCACCCAGCGCCACGAACGCCTTGCCGACCGTGGCGGCACCCAGCGCCAGGGTCTTGAGCACCAACACCACGCCGTCCAGAACGGCCCGCAGCGTTCCGCCCTGCTTGGCTGACTCGACCATCCCGGCAGCCATGTCGTTCATCGCGGGCAGGAAGGACTCGATGACCCGGTTGGCGATGCTCCCGACCGCCATGCGCACCTTGGCGAGGGCGTCGTTGAAGACCTCGGCCTGGGCGGCGGTGTCGCCGCCGATTTGCAGGCCCAGCGCTTGCATCTCCGCCGTCAGGGCCTCGACACCGTCGCGCCCCTGGTTCAGGAAGGTAATCAGGTCGGCGCCGGACTTGCCAAAGATCTGCATCGCGAGGGCGGTCTTCTCCGCGCCGTCCGGCATCGCCTTGAAGCGGTCGGCCAGGTCCAGCAAAACCTGGTCGGTGGCGCGCAGGCTGCCGTCCTGGTTGCGGAAGGCGACACCGAGCGCCTCGAAGCCGCGCGCGGCCTCGGCAGATCCGGTCGCCGCCTCCAGCATCCGTGCGGCGAGCCGGCGCAGTCCGCCCTCGAACTTCTCGGCGCTGACGCCGGACAGTTCCGCCGCCGGCATCAGCAGCGACAGCGACTCGACCGTGATCCCGACTCGCTGGGATAGCTTGGACAGGGCGTCGGCCGAATCCAGTGCGGACTTGACCATCGCCCCGAGGCCCGCCGCCGACAAGGCCACGCCGAGCCCGGCCAGCACGCCGTTGACCCGGCGTGCGGCGTCGGCCAAACCGCCGAGGTTGCGCTGAATCGAGCCGAAGGCCGCGCGCGTCTCGTCGACGGCGCGGATGAGGATTTGGGCGCGGGCGGTCATGGCGCCTCCGGCCGGCCGGGACTGTGGCCCGAGCCCCGGTTGCCGCAATGCATGCAGGACCGTAACATGACTGCATTGATTTCGGTGTCTTGGGGTGTCGTCATGGCCATCCTGACGGTTCGCAATCTGCCCGACGAGGTACATCGCGCCTTGCGCCTGCGCGCGGCCCAGCACGGGCGCAGCACCGAAGCGGAGGTGCGCGCCATCCTGATCGATGCGGTGAAGCCGCAGGGGCGGCTGAAGCTGGGATCCATGCTGGCCGACATCGGCCGGCTCCTGCGGCTCACCGATGAGGAGGTGGCGCTGCTTCATCAGCGGGACCGATCCCTGCCTCGTGTGGTGGCCTGGGAATGAAGACGACCCGCGTCAGTAACGAGAAGAAGAACCTCAACCGCCTGGCCGGGGAGTTTCTGGTCGCCTCACGCCTGACCCAGCGCGGCTACATGGTGACGCTGCAGTGGGGCACCACCATCGGTTACGACATCCTGGTGTTCGACAAGGCCGGGAACGTGGCCTTTCTCGAGGTGAAGTCCTCGGCACAGTACCCCCGCCGCTGGATCCTGCAAAAGAAGTACGCCGAGCCCAACACCGAGGCGATCCCGCTGGAACGCCGCTTCATCTGTTGCGTCGATCTGGCCCATGCCCAGGGCGAGCCGAAGGTGTACGTTTTTCCCGCCGCCGTGGTGGCCAAAGGGCTGCATTACTACTTCAGCGGCAAGTTTCCAAACAGCGACAGCTACCACCTCTCGCTCGACTTCAAGCCGCAAGGCCGAACCAAGGAGAACGGCGTGCAGACCGTGGGCGAGTTCATCGCCGCCGAGCGCTATGTCGATGCCTATTCAACCCTCGGCATCGAGCCGGTCACTGCTTGAGAACGAACGAGTAGGCGACATGGACCAGGGCGACCCCACCCCCAAGAAGAGGCGCGCGGACGGGCAAGTTACCGGCCTGGCTGGTGAGTTCTTCGTCGCGGGCGAACTTCTGAAACGCGGTCTGCAGACTTCGATCACCTTCGGCAACGCCAAGGCCATCGACATCTTCGCGCACAGCGAGTCCTCGGGCGTGACCTACACGGTGCAGGTAAAGGCCCTCCGGCAGCGCAATTACTTCCCGATCAAACGCTCGGCGATCGAACCTCATCACGTCTACGTGTTCGTCATCCTCAACAAACCGGGCGATGCCGTGGACTACTTCATCGTCGAAGGCCAAATCCTGGCCGAAGCTGACGGCGATCTCGGTAGGTACCTCGACGATCCCAAGTTCCCCGGCATCGGTTGGCGCTCGCTGGAGCCTTTCCGGGACAACTGGCAGATCTTCAAGTAATCACATCCCTGTGGCCGAATTCCCGCTCGATCGCCCGCACCAGCGCCGGCAACGTGCGTTGCACGCCTGCCGCGAGATCGAACCGGCGCTTCAGATCCACCCGCCGCACCAGCACGGCGATGGGGATCTCCTGGCCGCGCTGCAGGCGCTTGACGCCGGTGCGCTCGCGCTCGGCACGCTTGAACCGCCCGAGCACGTTGGCGTTCTCGCGGATGTTTTCGGCCATCAGCAGCACGCGGCCGTTCTTCTCGACGAAGAAGGCGTTGCCCGAACGCATCAGGCTGTCGATCACGACCTTGAAACGCTTGGGGCCGATGCGGGTGGGCAGCAGCGGGATCAGCATCCGGCCCGCCACCGTGCCGCCGCGTTCGTGGATACCCAGCCAGGGGATGCGGCTGCCCACCCACAGCGCGGGCAGGCGATCGGGCTTGCGGTTGAACACCTTGACCTGCAGCGAGGCGACGAAGTTCGCGCGCCGGACCTGGAAGGCGCTGCGCATCTGGGCGCGGGCGGCCTCGCGCACGTCGCGGCCGCCCGAGGCCATCCCTTTGGCCACCGCCGCATGGATCGCCCGCCGGCGTTCGGCGCTCCAGGCGGAGAGCCGCCTCGGATCGAGCAGTCCGGAGGCGGTGAGCGTCAGCTTCATGGATGCACGTCCTCCCACAACTCGCGCTGCAGCCGCTCGATGGCCGCCCGGTCGCCCTGGGCAGCCACCGCGTGCAAGGCCAGCCGCAAGGCGTGCTGCCGGCGCTCCAGCCGCTCGTGGGCGGCAAGGAGCGCCCGCGCCTGCGCGAGCGTGTAGCCCATCACCTCGGCGTGGCGGTGGCCGGCGGCGACGAGCCGGGCGACGGCGTCGTCCCAGCCGAGAGGATCGGTGCCAGCCGCTCGCCCGCCCGTGCGATGCTCGGCGCCACCTGCCGCACGAAAAAATCCGCGTTCACCTCGAACACGGCGGCGGCCAAGGTGACGGCCTCGTCGAGCTCCAGCCCCTCGATCCAGGCGCGGTCGCGCCGGGTGGCGAGCGCGAGCAGCTCCAGCACCGCCTCGCCGTGCCGGGCGAGCAGCGCGAGCCAATCCGGCTCGGCCGAGAGATCGGCGGCGATGGGTCGCACCGCGGCAAGGATCCGTGGCAACTCGCCCAGGCGGATCGGCGTGAGTTCCACGGCGGTGCCCGCCACCGTGACCACCTTGGGGCTTGGCGGGAAGGTCTCGAAGTCGGTCATGGCCATCCCCTTACAGCAGCACGATGCGGCCGAACTGGCCCAGTTCGCCGTCGGCGGGCTTGGAGAGGTCCGCCAGCACCTGGCCGGAGAGCTCGAACTTCAGCAACTCGTCGGTGATGATCGACAACTCCCTGGCCGGATTGATGGCCACGCGGTAGAGATCGATCACCACCTCGCGGTTGCCGTCGGCGGTATTGAGTCCCTCGAAGCGAATCCAGCGCTCGGGCAGCGGCTGGGTGAACATCACCGTGCTCTGCGCGGCGCCATAGGCGTAATCGACGGTGAATGGCTCGACATAGGGGCCGCCGGTCGTGGCGTCGAGGATCAGCACCGATCCGTGCTTGGCATGCACCTGGTACTGCGTCGCCGGCAGGGGCTTGGGCGGGCTGTCGGAATCCTGGATCTGCACCGCCGAGACGTTCTGGTGCGCGAGCGGATAGAGGCTGCCCGCGGTGACCGGGTTGGGCAGCGCCTCGCCGGTGACCGTGCCCGGTGCCACCGTGGTCGAGTGGCCGTAGAGGGCGAGCGCGAGGTTGCCGGCGCTGAGTTCCTCCAGCGTGCAGGAGAACTCGCCCTTCTTGGTCTTGATGAGCTGCAGGTCGGTCAGGCGCTGGCCAGACTGCGCCTCCTGGTGTTCCAGCGTCTCCACCGACAACGACACCTTCAGTTCCGGCACGTTGCCGACGAAGGTAAGGCCGGCGGGGTTGCCAGCAGAGTCGCGCGCGCCGATGTAGACGCGCCCTTGTCCGGAGAAGTAAGCCATGGTCAGTCTCCCGTGGTGGTGGGCGTGGACGGGGCCGCGGCGGCGGAACCGTCACGGCGCGAGGGTTTGAGGGATGCAGCCGGCGCCGGGGAGTCCGGCGTGGCGGGCCTGGCCGCGCCCCTGGCGATCAGCCAGCGGGCGCTGGCCTCGGGCAGGTCCAGCCGCGCGCCCGCGGGCAGGCGTTGCCCAGCGTGGGTATGGGGTTGGAGCAGTTCAATGTGCATGGTGACTATCCTTTTTGGGTGAGGTCGAAGGCCAGGGTGCGGTAGCGGATCTCGTAGCGCGCCGGCAGCGTCACCGTGCCGGCATCGAGGTCGTCGGCGTCCCAGTCGGCGTCGAGCTCGCGCACCGCGAGCGCCAGGCCGCCCAGGTTCGGGTCCGCGAGCACGGCGGCGTGGGCGGCGACGATCAGCCGGTCGGCCGCGTCGAAGGCGTCC
>Ga0207747_1001672_pt1 | contig 14610 bp, 9 predicted proteins | sample HigsolmetaGSP11D_FD_184839 | JGI IMG/M metagenome (GOLD analysis project Ga0207747, IMG submission 184839) | High solid enriched microbial communities from the Joint BioEnergy Institute, USA - SP1-1-D (SPAdes) | ecosystem: Engineered > Bioreactor > SSF (Solid state fermentation) > Aerobic >...
ACCGCCCGTCTTGGCCAGAACCTTGGTGATCGCCGCCGTCAGCGACGTCTTCCCATGGTCCACATGCCCGATCGTGCCAATGTTGCAGTGCGGCTTCGTCCGCTCAAACTTCGCCTTCGCCATCGTCTTCGTCCCCGATCGGGTCTAGGTTTACCAACGGTAGTGGCTGAAGGCCTTGTTGGCCTCAGCCATCCGGTGCGTGTCCTCGCGCTTCTTCACGGCCGCGCCGCGGTTGTTCGCCGCATCCATCAGCTCGCCGGAGAGGCGCTCTTCCATGGTATTCTCGCCGCGCTTGCGCGCCGCCTCGATCAGCCAGCGGATCGCCAGGGCCTGACGCCGCTCCGGCCGCACCTCGACCGGTACCTGGTAGGTCGCACCACCAACGCGGCGGCTGCGCACCTCGACGGCCGGCTTCACATTGTCCATCGCCTCATGGAACAGGCGCAGCGGATCCCCATTGGGTCCCACGCGCCGCTTCAGCGTGTCCATCGCGGCATAGACGATGCGCTCGGCAGTGCTCTTCTTGCCGTCGTACATCAGCACGTTCATGAAACGGCTGAGCACGACATCGCCGAATTTCGGATCCGGCAGCACCTCGCGCTTTTCGGCGCGGTGACGGCGAGACATCCCGGCCTCTCCTTACTTCGGGCGCTTCGCGCCGTAGAGCGAACGGCGCTGGCGCCGCTTCGCGATACCCTGGGTGTCCAGCACGCCGCGCAGGATGTGATAGCGCACGCCAGGAAGGTCCTTCACGCGGCCACCACGGATCAGCACGACAGAGTGCTCCTGCAGGTTGTGCCCCTCGCCAGGGATGTAGCTCACGACCTCGTAGCCATTCGTCAGGCGCACTTTCGCGACCTTACGCAGCGCCGAGTTCGGCTTCTTCGGCGTGGTCGTGTAGACGCGCGTGCAGACGCCGCGCTTCTGCGGGCAGCCTTCGAGCGCCGGAACCTTGTTCCGGCCCGTCCTGGGCTCCCGCCCTTTGGCGATGAGCTGGTTAATGGTCGGCATGACGCCCCTTCGTGAACCGTCGGTCAGACCCGCAGCCGCGAAAAGCCGCAGCGCCCGCACGGGCACGCTTCTGCGTGGGCCCTGCAGGCTCCCCGACTCACCCCCGGCCTCAGCCGCCCTGTGAAAGAGCAGCGGCGCCGGCGGCGCAGCGTTGTGGACCAAACACTCGGCAGGACCTGCGCCGCAGCACCCGGCCTTGCCAAGGGCCGGGTATCTACGCGGCGGTGCCGGGCAAGTCAAGCGAAGCGGGGCCCGGAAATGAAAAAGGCCGGGCCCCTTGCGGAACCCGGCCCCAATCACTCAGCAGCCCGGCGGCTATTCGGCCGCTTGGCGGCCGGTCGGCTCAGGCAGAGCAGACTGCGCTTGCGGCAGCCGGCCGCGGTCCCGCTGGGCAGCCAGCGCCCGGAGCCGGTTCATGACGGAACCCGTACCCGCCGGGATCAGCCGCCCGACGATGACGTTCTCCTTCAGGCCCGCCAGCGTATCGACCTTGCCGGCGGTCGCCGCCTCGGTCAGCACCCGCGTCGTCTCCTGGAAGGAGGCGGCGGAGATGAAGCTGGTGGTCTGCAGGCTGGCCTTGGTGATGCCCTGCAGCACAGGCTCGGCCCGCGCCGGGCGCTCCTTGGCCGCCAGCCGCTTCTCGTTCTCGATATCGAACTCGATGCGATCCACCTGCTCGCCGACCAGGAAGGTCGTGTCGCCCGGATCCACGATCTCCACCTTCTGCAGCATTTGGCGGACGATCACCTCGATATGCTTATCGTTGATCTTCACGCCCTGCAGTCGATAGACGTCCTGAATCTCGTTCACCAGGTAGTTCGCCAGCGCCTCCACGCCGAGCACGCGCAGGATGTCATGCGGCACGCGCGGCCCGTCCACCAGCGGGTCGCCGGCCTTGACGTAGTCGCCCTCCTGCACCGAGACGTGCTTGCCCTTCGGCACCAGGTACTCGCGCGGAGTCGGCGGCTCGTCGCCCACCTGCTCCGGCACCACCAAGATGCGGCGCTTGGCCTTGTAGTCCTTGCCGAACTCCACGCGGCCATCGATGTCGCTGATGATCGCGTGATCCTTCGGCCGGCGCGCCTCGAACAGCTCCGCCACCCGCGGCAGGCCGCCAGTGATGTCGCGGGTCTTCGAGGATTCGCGCGGCAAGCGGGCGAGGACGTCGCCGGCATGCACCGTCGCCCCGGCCTCGACATTGAGGACGGAGGCGGGCTGCAGGAAGTACTGCGCCACCATGTCCCCATCGCCTCTGAGGACGATGCGCGGCCGTAGGTTGACGTTCTTCGCCTTCTCGACCGGCTCGCGCACCACCCTCGAGGAGAGGCCGGTCACCGGGTCCGTCTCCTCGAAGAAGTTCACGCCATCGATCAGGTCGGCATACTCCACCGTGCCGGAACGCTCGGTGATGATCGGCAGGGTGAAGGGGTCCCACTCGGCCAGCTTCTGGCCGCGCGTCACCTGTGCGCCTTCCTCGGTCAGCAGCCGCGCGCCGTAGGGCACGCGGTAGCGCGCGCGCTCCCGCCCGGCGGTGTCGATCAGCACGATCTCGCAGTTGCGGCTCATCACCACCGGGAGGCCCTGGCTGTTCACCACGACGTTGCGGTTGGCGATCCTCACCGTGCCGTCCGAGGTCGCCTCTACGGCCGACTGCTCGGCGCCGCGCTGCGCCGCGCCGCCGATATGGAAGGTGCGCATGGTGAGCTGCGTACCTGGCTCGCCGATCGACTGGGCAGCGATGACGCCGACGGCCTCACCGGGATTGACCGGCGTGCCACGCGCAAGGTCGCGGCCATAGCAGAGGCCGCAGACGCCCGCGCGGCTGTCGCAAGTGAGGACGGAGCGGATGTAGACCTCCTCCACCCCCGCCTTCTCGATCCGCTCGGCATCCGCCTCCTCGATCAGCCGGTTGCGCGGCACGATGACCTCGCCCGTCGCCGGATCGGTCACGTCTCGCTGCGCCGTGCGGCCCAGGATGCGTTCGGACAGCGAGGAGACGACCTCGCCGCCATCCATCACCGCGCGCACGGTGATGCCGCGCTCGGTGCCGCAGTCGTTCTCGACGATGATGCAGTCCTGCGCCACGTCCACCAGACGACGGGTCAGGTAGCCCGAGTTCGCCGTCTTCAGCGCCGTGTCGGCCAGGCCCTTGCGGGCACCGTGCGTGGAGTTGAAGTACTCCAGCACGGTCAGCCCCTCCTTGAAGTTGGAGATGATGGGCTGCTCGATGATCTCGCCCGAGGGCTTGGCCATCAGGCCGCGCATGCCGGCAAGCTGCCGCATCTGCGCGGGCGAGCCGCGGGCGCCGGAATGCGACATCATCCAGACGCTGTTGATCGGCTTGCCGGGCTCCTGCTTGGAGATCTCCTTCATCATCGCCGCCGCCACCTCCTCGGTGCAGCGCGACCAGGCATCCACAACCTTGTTGTAGCGCTCGCCGGCGGTGATGAGGCCGTCGAGATACTGCTGCTCGAACTCCTTCACCTCGGCCTTGGTGCGGTCGATCAGGGCCTGCTTCTCGGCCGGGATCACCATGTCGTCCTTGCCGAAGGAGATGCCGGCCTTCGCCGCCTGGCGGAAACCCAGGCCCATCAGCCGGTCGGCGAAGATCACGGTCTCCTTCTGGCCGCAGTGGCGATACACCGCGTCGATGACGTCGGAGACGTTCTTCTTCGTCAGCTGGCGGTTCACCAGGGAGAAGGGCAGGCCCGGATGCAGCGGCAGGAGTTGCGCAATCATGGCGCGCCCGGGCGTGGTCACCACCCGCTCGGTAATGGGCTTGCCCTCGGCATCCACGCCCTTGCGGCGCAGCCGGATCTTGTCGTGCAGCCGCAGAACCCCGGCCGCCATCGCCTGCTCGATCTCGCCCATATCGGCGTAGGCCGGCGCCTTCTCATCCTCGGTCGCGCGGAATTCCGGCGTCTCCAGGCTGAGATAGTAGAGGCCAAGCACGATGTCCTGGCTGGGCACGATGATCGGCTTGCCGTTCGCCGGGCTAAGGATGTTGTTGGTGGACATCATCAGCACGCGCGCTTCCAGCTGGGCCTCAAGGCTCAGCGGGACGTGCACGGCCATCTGGTCGCCGTCGAAGTCCGCGTTGAAGGCGGTGCAGACCAGCGGATGCAGCTGGATCGCCTTGCCCTCGACCAGTACCGGCTCGAAGGCCTGGATGCCCAGGCGGTGCAGCGTCGGCGCCCGGTTCAGCAGCACCGGATGCTCGCGGATCACCTCCTCCAGGATGTCCCAGACCTCCGGCCGCTCCTTCTCCACCATCCGCTTCGCGGCCTTGATGGTGGTGGCGTGGCCGTACTTCTCCAGCTTGGAGTAGATGAAGGGCTTGAACAGCTCCAGCGCCATCTTCTTCGGCAGGCCGCACTGGTGCAGCTTCAGCTCCGGCCCGACGACGATGACGGAGCGGCCCGAATAGTCCACGCGCTTGCCGAGCAGGTTCTGGCGGAACCTGCCCTGCTTGCCCTTCAGCATGTCGGAGAGCGACTTCAGCGGCCGCTTGTTCGCGCCGGTGATGGCGCGGCCGCGGCGGCCGTTGTCGAACAACGCGTCCACCGCCTCCTGCAGCATGCGCTTCTCGTTGCGCACGATGATGTCGGGTGCACGCAACTCGATCAGCCGCTTCAGGCGGTTGTTCCGGTTGATGACGCGGCGATACAGGTCATTCAGGTCGGAGGTCGCGAAGCGCCCGCCATCCAGCGGCACCAGCGGCCGCAGCTCCGGCGGAATCACCGGCACCACCGTCAGGATCATCCATTCCGGCCGCGCCCCGCTCTCGGCGAAAGCCTCGATCAGCTTCAGACGCTTGACCAGCTTCTTGCGCTTCGCCTCGGAGGTCGTCTCCTTCAGCTCCGCGCGCAGCCGGGCGGCTTCCTTGTTGCAGTCGATGGCGGAGAGCATCTGCTTCACCGCCTCGGCGCCGATGCCGACGCTGAAGGCGTCCTCCCCGAACTCGTCCAGCTTCGCCTGGTACTGCTCCTCGGTCAGAAGCTGATGCAGCTTCAGATCGGTCAGGCCCGGCTCCAGGACGACATAGGATTCGAAGTAGAGGACCTTCTCCAGCTCCTTCAGCGACATGTCGACCATCAGGCCGACGCGCGAAGGCAGCGACTTCATGAACCAGATATGCGCCACCGGAGAGGCAAGCTCGATATGGCCCATCCGCTCGCGGCGCACCTTGGCCAGCGTCACCTCCACGCCGCACTTCTCGCAGATGATGCCGCGGAACTTCATCCGCTTGTACTTGCCGCAGAGGCACTCGTAGTCCTTGATCGGCCCGAAGATGCGGGCACAGAACAGCCCGTCCCGCTCCGGCTTGAAGGTGCGGTAGTTGATGGTCTCGGGTTTCTTGATCTCGCCATAGGACCAGGAGCGGATCTGCTCCGGCGAGGCGATCGATATCCTGATCTGGTCGAAAGTCAGGGCCTGCCCGGTCTGGCCCAGGATCTTCATCAGCTCGTTCATCGGCCGTCCTTTTCCGTCCAGCCTGCCGCCCGTCCCCCGGGCGGCCGCGAATAGGGTGGTGCGCCCCGGGGTCGCAGCCCCGGGGCAGGTCGCGGTCAGCTGCCGCGGTTCTCGAGATCGACGTTGAGGCCGAGCGACTTGAGCTCCTTCACCAGTACGTTGAAGGACTCGGGGATGCCCGCCTCGAAGGTATCCTGGTCACGGACGATCGCCTCATAGACCTTGGTACGGCCGGAAACGTCGTCGGACTTCACCGTCAGCATCTCCTGCAGCGTGTAGGCGGCGCCGTAGGCTTCCAGCGCCCAGACCTCCATCTCGCCGAAGCGCTGGCCGCCGAACTGCGCCTTGCCGCCCAGCGGCTGCTGCGTCACCAGGCTGTAAGGCCCGATCGACCGCGCATGGATCTTGTCGTCCACCAGGTGGTGCAGCTTCAGCATGTAGATGTAGCCGACCGTCACCTTTCGCTCGAAAGGCTCGCCCGTGCGCCCATCCACCAAGGTCACCTGCCCGGAAACATCCAGCCCCGCGCGAGCCAGCATCTCTTCGATGTCGGAGGGGCGGGCGCCGTCGAAGACCGGCGTCGCGATCGGGATCCCCTTCTGCAGGTTGCTGCAGAGCTCGATGAGCTGATCATCGCTCATCGGCGCGATCTCGCGCTCGAAGACCTCCTCGCCATAGATCTCGCGCAGGCGCGCCAGCAGCTCCTCCCGCATCGCGCCGGAGCGGCGGTATTCCTCCACCAGCTCGCCGATCTGTCGGCCGAGATTGGCGCAGGCCCAGCCCAGATGCGTCTCCAGGATCTGCCCGACATTCATGCGCGAGGGCACGCCGAGCGGGTTCAGCACGATGTCCACCGAGGTCCCGTCCTCCAGGAACGGCATGTCCTCGATCGGCACCACGCGGCTGACCACGCCCTTGTTGCCGTGCCGGCCGGCCATCTTGTCGCCCGGCTGCAGCTTCCGCTTCACCGCGACGAAGACCTTGACCATCTTCATCACGCCGGGCGGCAGCTCGTCACCACGCTGCAGCTTCTCGACCTTGCTCTCGAAGCGCTTCTGCAGCTTCTCGACCGCCGCGTCGAACTCCCGCTTCAGCGCCTCGATCTCCGCCATGGCGGCGTCGTCCTGCACGCCGATCTGGCGCCAGGTCGCCTTGGCGAACTGGTCCAGCACCTCGTCGGTGATGATCGTGCCGGCCTTGATGCCGCGGAAGCCGCCCGAAGCCTTGCGGTTCAGCAGCCGCTCCCGCAGCCGACTGTGGAAGCTGCGCTCCTGGATCGCCTTCTCGTCGTCGCGGTCCTTGGCCAGGCGCTCGATCTCGGCACGCTCGATTGCCATGGCACGCTCGTCCTTGTCCACGCCGCGGCGGGAGAAGACGCGCACGTCCACGACCGTGCCCGAAACGCCCGGCGGCAGGCGCAGCGAGGTATCGCGCACATCGCTCGCCTTCTCGCCGAAGATGGCGCGGAGCAGCTTCTCCTCCGGCGTCATCGGGCTTTCGCCCTTCGGCGTCACCTTGCCGACCAGGATGTCGCCGGGGTTCACCTCGGCGCCGATATAGACGATGCCCGCCTCGTCGAGGTTGCGCAGCGCCTCCTCGCCGACATTCGGGATGTCGCGGGTGATCTCCTCCTGGCCCAGCTTGGTGTCGCGGGCCATCACCTCGAACTCCTCGATATGGATCGAGGTGAAGACGTCATCCCGCGCGATCCGCTCGCTGATCAGGATGGAGTCCTCGAAGTTGTAGCCGTTCCAGGGCATGAAGGCGCAGAGCACGTTGCGCCCCAGCGCCAGCTCGCCCAGCTCCGTGGAGGGGCCGTCGGCGATGATGTCGCCGGCCCGCACCTGATCCCCCACCTTCACCAGCGGACGCTGGTTGATGCAGGTGGACTGGTTGCTGCGCTGGAACTTGCGCAGGCGGTAGATGTCGACGCCGCGCGTCGTGCCGTCCTCGCCCGTCGCCCGCACCACGATACGCGCGCCGTCAATGGAATCGACCACGCCGTCGCGCCGGGCCACGATGGTGGCGCCGGAATCGCGCGCCACCGCCGCCTCCATGCCCGTGCCCACAAGCGGCGCATCGGCCCGCACCAGCGGCACCGCCTGACGCTGCATGTTGGAGCCCATCAGCGCCCGGTTGGCGTCGTCATTCTCCAGGAACGGGATCAGCGCCGCGGCCACCGAGACAAGCTGCTTCGGCGAGACGTCGATCGCCGTCACCTCCTCCGGCTTCACCAGCCGGAAGTCGCCGCCCTGGCGGACGGAGACAAGGTCGCCCGCCAGCCGCTCCACCCCGTCCACCTTCTCGGTCTGCGCATCGGCCTGGGCGACGATCAGCCGCTCCTCCTCCATGGCGGAGAGGTAGCGCGGCTCGCCCACGATCTGCCCGTCCCGCACCAAGCGGTATGGCGTCTCGATGAAGCCGTACTTGTTCACCTTGGCATAGGTGGCCAGGCTGTTGATCAGGCCGATATTCGGGCCTTCCGGCGTTTCGATCGGGCAGATGCGGCCGTAATGCGTCGGGTGCACGTCGCGCACCTCGAAGCCCGCCCGCTCGCGCGTCAGGCCACCCGGCCCCAGCGCCGAGAGGCGGCGCTTATGCGTCACCTCGGAAAGCGGGTTGGTCTGGTCCATGAACTGGCTGAGCTGGGAGGAGCCGAAGAACTCCCGCACCGCCGCCGCCGCCGGCTTGGCGTTGATCAGGTCATGCGGCATGACGGTGTCGATATCCACCGACCCCATGCGCTCCTTGATCGCGCGCTCCATGCGCAGCAGGCCGACGCGGTACTGGTTCTCCATCAGCTCGCCGACCGAGCGCACCCGGCGGTTGCCGAGATTGTCGATGTCGTCGATCTGGCCGCGCCCGTCCTTCAGGTCCATCAGCACGCGGAGCGTGGCGATGATGTCCTGCTTGCGCAGGGTGCGGACGGTGTCCGGCACCTCCTCGGCGGAGAAGCCGAGGCGCATGTTCATCTTCACCCGGCCGACGGCGGAGAGGTCGTAGCGCTCCGGGTCGAAGAACAGCCCGCGGAACAGCGCCTCCGCGGTTTCCGGCGTCGGCGGCTCGCCCGGGCGCATGACCCGGTAGATGTCCATCAGCGCCTCGTCGCGGTTGGTGTTCTTGTCCACCGCGAGGGTGTTGCGCATCCACGGCCCGACGGACTGGTCGATGGCGAGCGTCGGCAGCCGGTCCAGCCCGGCATTCTCGATGGTGGCGAGCTTCGCCTCGGTCAGCTCCTCGCCGGCCTCCGCCCAGATCTCGCCGGTGGTCATGTCCACCAGATCCTCGGCCACATAGCGCCCCAGGATGTCGGCGCGGCCGACCAGCACTTCCGTCGTCCCGCCCTCGGCGATCTTGCGGGCGGCGCGTGGCGTCAGTTTGGTGTCCTTTTCCGCCACGACCTGCCCGGTCTTGGCATCCACCAGCGCCTCGGAGAGCTTCACGCCGCGGAAAGCCTCGGGGTCGAAAGGCCGGCTCCAGCCCTTCGGGCCGCGGGTGAAGACCACCTGGCCGTAGAATTCGTTGAGGATCTCCTCGGCATCCATGCCGCGGATCTCGCTCGGCTCCAGCGCATCGCCGCGCTCGAGGCGAAGCTTCTCCGTATGGGCGCTGTCCAGCGCCAGCAGCAGCGTCGTCGCCGGCAGCTTGCGCTTCCGGTCGATGCGGACATAGCAGATGTCCTTGGCGTCGAATTCGAAATCGAGCCAGGAGCCGCGATAGGGAATGACGCGCGCGGCGAAGAGATACTTGCCGCTGCTGTGCGTCTTGCCCTTGTCGTGGTCGAAGAACACGCCCGGGGAGCGGTGCATCTGAGAGACGATGACGCGCTCGGTGCCATTGATGATGAAGGTGCCGTTGTCCGTCATGAGCGGCATGTCGCCCATGTAGACATCCTGCTCCTTAATGTCGCGGACGGAACGACTACCGGTGTCCTCATCCACATCCCAGACAATGAGGCGGAGGCGCACCTTCAGCGGCGCGGCATAGGTCATGCCGCGCTGCATGCATTCCTCGACGTCGTATTTCGGCTCTTCCAGCTCGTACTGGACGAATTCCAGGCGACCGCGGCCGGCGAAGTCGTCGATCGGGAATACGGACTTGAAGACCTCCTGCAGCCCGGTATTGGTGCGCGCGTCCGGATGCACCTCCATCTGCAGGAAGGCCTCGTAGGAGGCCCGCTGCACATCGATGAGGTTCGGCATCGGCGCCACCTCGGGCAGCCGTCCGAAGCTCTTGCGGATGCGCTTGCGCCCGGTGAACGACTTCGTGATAGCGTTCATGCCTGTCCCGTATCCCTCTCGCCAGGCGGCCCAGCCCGGCGCCGATCATGTTCCCAGCCGCCGCCTGCCCCGCCGGCGCGGCCAATGGGCCGCCGCGGGAAAAGAACGGCAGCACGGGCGGCGACCCTTGTGGTCCCCGCCCGTGCCTTCCCATACTGTGTTCCGACCCCCAGGGCGGACGCCCCGAGGGCCGGCAACGCGGCCTTACTTGATTTCGACAGCCGCCCCATTCTCCTCGAGGACCTTGCGGATCTTCTCCGCCTCCTCCTTGCTGACCCCTTCCTTCACGGTCTTGGGGGCACCCTCGACCAGGTCCTTGGCCTCCTTCAGGCCCAGGCCGGTGATGGTGCGGATTTCCTTGATGACGTTGATCTTCTTGTCACCGGCCTTGGTCAGGATGACGGTGAACTCCGTCTGAGCCTCGGCGGCCGGAGCAGCGGCCGCGCCACCGCCAGCGGCAGGCGCCGCCGCCACCGCGACCGGAGCCGCAGCGGAGACGCCCCACTTCTCCTCCAGCATCTTGGAGAGCTCGGCGGCCTCCAGGACGGTCAGGCTGGAGAGCTCATCCACCAGCTTCGCGAGATCAGCCATATCTGTGTGCCCTTCGATCTAATGGCTTGGCTTGCCGTTTGCAACACCCCTGGGCCCGCCACCGGGAAACTTGCCCCGGCATGGGCCCGGTCCAGTCCAGTTCCAGCGGTCAGGCCGCCTCGGCCTCGTCCTTCTTGGCGAAGGCGCTGAACACCCGTGCCAGCTGCGAGCCGGGGGCCTGCAGAACCCCGGCAATACGCGTCGCCGGGGTCTGGATCAGACCCAGGAGCTGCGCTCGCAGCGTCTCGAGCGAAGGCAGCTCGGCCAGGGCCTTGATCCCGTCAGGGGTCAAGGTCTGGGCGCCAAGCGCCCCGCCCAGGATCACGAACTTGTCGTTACCCTTGGCGAACTCCACGGCGGTCTTCGCCACCGCCACCGGGTCCTTGGACCACGCGAGCGCGGTCGGACCCTTCAGCAGCGGCGAGATGCCCTGGAAGCGGGTGCCGTCGAGGGCGAGGAGGGCCAGCCGGTTCTTCGCGACTTTGTACGTCGCCCCCGCCGCCCGCATGCGGCGCCGCAGATCGCTCACATCCGCAACCGTCAGGCCCTTGTTCTGGCCGACGAGCACGAAGGAGGTATCGGCGAACACCGCGGCGAGGGAGGCAACGAACTCGCGCTTTTCCGTGCGGTCCATGTCCCGTCTCCGTCGGTGGCCGGCGCCTTGTGGAGGGGTACCGGCCGGTTCACACGGGGGCCCATCACGGCACCATGCCGCAATGAACCCCGGTTCGCCTGTCTGAGCCGGACCGCCAAGCCATTCGCGCCGCAGGGGTCCGCCCCTCCGGCCCGGATCTCTCGGCACCCCGTCTATCGCGGGCGGGACCGAAGCCCCATCAAGGCCCCCATTCGGGCCACCTGCGGTCTCGGACAGGTTCGGGGAGGACCAAGGCCCTCCCCTGCCCACCCGCCCCGAAGGGCGGGCGTATCTCGTTACGAGCCAGCCGCCAGGCTGGCCACATCCACCTTCAGGCCAGGCCCCATGGAGGAGCTGACGGACACCTTCTTCACATAGGTGCCCTTGGCGCCGCTCGGCTTGGCCCGCTGGATCGCGTCGACGAAGGCGCGGGCGTTCTCCACCAGCTTGCCCTCGTCGAAGGAGGCCTTGCCGATGCCGGCATGGACGATGCCGGCCTTCTCCGCCCGGAACTCCACCTGGCCGGCCTTGGCCGCCTGCACGGCGCCCTTCACGTCCATGGTGACGGTGCCGAGGCGCGGGTTCGGCATCAGGCCGCGGGGGCCGAGGATCTTACCCAGCCGCCCCACCAGGGCCATCATGTCCGGGGTGGCGATGCAGCGGTCGAAATCGATCTTGCCTTCCTGGACGGCGGCGGCGAGATCCTCCGCCCCCACCACATCGGCGCCGGCCGCCAGCGCCTCCTCGGCCTTGGCGCCGCGGGCGAAGACGCCGACGCGCACGGTCTTGCCGGTGCCGTTCGGCAGGCCGACCATGCCGCGGACCATCTGGTCAGCATGGCGCGGGTCGATGCCGAGATTCATCGCGATCTCGATCGTCTCGTCGAACTTCGCCTTGGCATTGGCCTTGGCGAGGCGGATCGCCTCCTCCAGCGCATAGGCCTTGTTGCGGTCGAGGCCGGCGTAGATCGCCTTCAGGCGCTTGCCCTGCTTGGCCATCGGGTCAGCCCTCCACCACGGTCAGGCCCATGGAGCGCGCCGATCCCGCCAGCATGCGGACCGCGGCCTCCACGTCGTAGGCGTTCATGTCCTTCATCTTGGTTTCGGCGATCTGGCGAAGCTGCGTCTTCGTCACCCGCCCGACCGGGCCACCCTTGCCCGGGGTCTGGCTGCCCTTCTCCAGCTTCGCCGCCTTCAGCAGGAAGTAGGTGTTGGGCGGCGTCTTGGTGACGAAGCTGAAGGTGCGGTCCGAATAGGCGGTGATGACCACCGGCGTCGGCGTCCCCGGCTCCATGCCCTGGGTCGCCGCGTTGAACTCCTTCACGAACTGCATGATGTTCAGGCCGCGCTGGCCCAGTGCGGGGCCCACCGGCGGCGAGGGATTCGCCTTGCCGGCCGGGATTTGCAGCTTGATGTAGCCGACGATCTTCTTCGCCATCTCTCAGTCCTCTGTTGTTCCAGAGGCCCGCGGTCCTGGCGGCCCCGGCAGCCGGAGCCTCCCGCGTTCCCTGAAACGCCGAACGGCCCGGGGGAGACCCCAGGCCGCATCGGCGGAGGCGGGCGCTTAGCACCACCCGCCTCCCTCGTCCAGCGGAGTTTGCAGCCCCCTTGGCCTTGAATGTCCTTGAAGCACAAAAGATAGCTAGCTATCTATTTTGGCGCCCATGGCCTCCTCGCATTCCCGCGCCTTGTTCAGCCAACAATTCGCCACCGCTTTCCGCGCTTGGCGCCGGGCGGCCGACGAGGCCCTGGCCCGCTACGGTCTGTCCCAGGCCACCGCCTGGCCCCTGGTCCAGGCCGCCCGACATGGCGAGGGCATCCGCCAGGGCGCGCTGGCCGCCTTGCTCGGCATCGAGGGGCCGAGCCTGGTCCGGACCCTGGACCATCTCTGCGCGGCCGGTCTCGTGCTTCGCCAGGAGGACCCGGCGGACCGCCGCGCCAGGACGATCCACCTGACCGAAGCCGGCCATGTCCAGGCGGCGCGGGCGGAGACCGTTCTGGCCGGGCTGCGCGCCCGCCTGCTCCGCGGGGTGAGCCCCGCCGATCTCGAAGCCGCCTTCCGGGTTCTGGAGACAATCCAAGCCGCCACCGGCAACCGGGAGACGGAGATGTCAGCATGACGCTACCCCTGCCCGGCCTCCGGGAGTGGCAGTTCTCGGCCGTGACCTTTGCCGCCGCGGCGCTTGCCCTCTACATCGCGTTCCGGCTGGATCTTCCGCGCCCGTACTGGGCGGCGACCACCGTCTACATCGTGGCCCAGCCTTCGTCCGGGGCGCTCCTGGCCAAGGCGCTCTGGCGTTTCTTCGGCACCCTGGCCGGTGGCACTTTCGCCGTCCTGGCCGTGCCCAACCTGGTGGATGCCCCGCCCCTGCTGGTGCTTGCCTTCGCGCTCTGGGTCGGCCTCTGCCTGGTGGCCTCGCTGCGCGACCCGACGCCGCGCAGCTACGCCTTCATGCTGGCCGGCTACACCGCCGCCATCATCGGCTTCCCTTCGGTCGACGAACCGGGGGTGATCTTCGATACGGCGCTCTCGCGGGCCGAGGAGATCAGCCTCGGCATCGCCTGCGCCTATTTGCTGCACTCCATTTTCCTCCCCAGGCCCGCCGCCCCGCTGCTGCTGCGGCGCCTGCGCGCCTGGACCGGCGACGTGGCGCAGTTCGGGGTGGATGCGCTCTCCGGCCGGCTGGACACGACCAGCTTCACCAATGACCGCCGGCGCCTCGCCCGCGACGGCGCGGCGCTGGATGCGATGTTCCATCAGGCCCGGTACGAAACGGGCAGCCGCGCCGCCCTGCTCTGGTTGCCGGCCCTGCGCGACAGGGCCCGCTGGGTGCCTGCCATCGTCACCGCCGCGGCTGAGCGGATCGCCACCCTGCGCGCCACCGATCCGGCGGCGCTCAATGCCCTGGCGCCGCTGCTCGACGAGGTCGGGTCCTGGATGGCACGGACGATCGAGACGGCGCCACAGGCCGGCACGGATCTTTCCGCCCGCCGCCTGCTCATCCGCCTGGAACAGGAACAGGAACGGGCCGCAGCCACCGGGGATTGGCCCGGCCTGGTCCGCGAGGGCCTGACCATCATCTTCATCTCGCACAAGCTCGACGAGGTGCTCCGGGTCGCCGACGCCATCACGGTGATCTGCCGCGGCACCACCGTCGCCACGGTCGACCCCAAGCAGGTGACCGCCCGCCAGCTCGCCGAGCTGATGGTCGGCGGCGAGCTGCCGAGCCCGGAGACGCGCGAGTCCACGGTCACCGACGTCACGGTCCTCTCCGTGCGGGACCTGACCGTGCGCAACCCGGACGGCCGGGTGGTCGTCGACAACGTGAGCTTCGACATCCGCAAGGGCGAGGTCCTCGGCATCGCCGGGGTGGAGGGAAACGGCCAGAACGAGCTGGTCGAGGCGCTCATGGGCATCCGCCCGTCCACCGGGCGGATCGTGCTGAACGGCACGGACATCAGCGAGTACCCCACCCGGAGGCGGCGCGAGGCGGGGATCGGCTACATCCCGGCCGACCGGCACCGGCACGGCCTGCTGCTCGAGTCGCCGCTCTGGGAGAACCGGATCCTCGGCCACCAGACCCGCCGCCCGAACGTCAAGGGCCGCCGGGGCATCTGGCTC
>Ga0207747_1001674_pt1 | contig 14592 bp, 14 predicted proteins | sample HigsolmetaGSP11D_FD_184839 | JGI IMG/M metagenome (GOLD analysis project Ga0207747, IMG submission 184839) | High solid enriched microbial communities from the Joint BioEnergy Institute, USA - SP1-1-D (SPAdes) | ecosystem: Engineered > Bioreactor > SSF (Solid state fermentation) > Aerobic >...
CCGTCTATGTGCCGGCGCGGCTGGTGAATGGCGAGATCGTCCAGGGTGGGGCGGAGCCGCAGCAGCCATGACCTGCCTCGACCCGCCCAGCACCATGCTCCCGCCGCCCGGCTTCCTGGCCGACCCGGCCCCGGCCGCGGTGTTGGCGGCGCTGCCCGGCGCCCGCGCGGTCGGCGGCTGCGTGCGCGACGCCCTGGCCGGGCGCGAGGTGCATGACGTGGACGTCGCCGCCCCACTGCCGCCGGAGGAGATCGTGGCGCGGCTGCAGGATGCCGGGCTGAAGGTGTTCGAGACCGGGCTTTCCCACGGCACCGTCACGGCCGTCCTGGCGCACCAGCCGGTGGAGGTGACCAGCCTGCGGCGCGACGTCGCCACCGACGGCCGCCATGCCGAGGTTGCCTGGACCACCGACTGGCGGGAGGACGCGGCGCGGCGCGACTTCACCATCAATGCCATGTCGCTCGATGCCGCGGGTCGGCTCTGGGACTATTTCGGCGGGCGGGAGGACCTGGCGGCCGGGCGGGTGCGCTTCGTCGGCGATCCGGCGATCCGCTTGCAGGAGGACTATCTCCGCGCCTTGCGCTTCTTCCGCTTCCAGGCCCGCTACGGACGGGGCGAGCCCGATCTGGCCGCCATGCGCGCGATCCGGGAGGCGGTGCCGGGCCTTGCCCGCCTCTCGGCTGAACGGGTCTGGATGGAGCTGAAGCGGCTGCTGGAGGCGCCGGACCCTTCGCAGGCTGTGGCGCAGATGGCGGAGGCCGGGGTGCTGGGCGCGGTGCTGCCGGAGGCGACCGAATTCCCGGCCCTGCGGCGCCTGGTCGCCCTCGGGGCGCCGGCCGATCCGCTGCTGCGCCTTGCCGCGCTGCTGCCGCCGGAGGCCGACGCCCCGGCGCTTGCTGCCCGGCTGCGCTTCTCTGGGGAGGAAGCCGGCCGGCTCGCCACCCTGCGCGGTCCGGCGCCGGACCCGGCGGCGGAGGGGGACGATCTTCGCCGCCTCCTGGCCGAGCAGTCCGGTGACAAGCTCGTCATGCTCGCTTGGCTGGCCGAGGCGCGGGGGCAGCCGGGCGACTGGGCCGGCTTCCGCGCCCGCGCCGCCGGCCGTCCGCGGCTGGTCCTGCCGGTGCAGGGGCGGGATGTCCTGGCGCTTGGCGTGCCGCCGGGCCCGCGCGTGGGGCGGCTGCTGGCGGCGGTCCGGTCCTGGTGGAAGGCCGGAGGGTGCCGGGCAGGCCATGCGGAATGTCTTGAAAGACTCCGTGAACTGGCCGCGACCGGCCTGGTCTGATACGCCCCGCCGCCATGGCCGCACCCCTTCCTGTCCCTTTGGCGGATGCCTCCTCCCGCCTGCTCGTCCACCGCTTGGTGCGGGACTATCTGTGGGGGCACCGGCGGGGCATCGTGCTGGCCATTGTCTGCACCGTGCTGCTGGCGGGGCTGACGGCGCTCTATCCCATTGTCATCCAGCAGGCCTTCGATCGGTTCAGCCGGGGCGAGTCCGCCATCGTCTGGCTGCTGCCGCCGGTGATCGTAGCCGTCACCTGCGCCAAGGCGCTGGCCCAGTACGGCCAGGCGGTGGCGGTGCAGTCCGTGGTGTTGCGGGTCATCGAGGGGCTGCAACGCGACCTGTTCCACGCCCTGACCCGGGCCGACCTCGCCATGGTGGTGCGGGACGCCCCGGCCCGCCACGCCGCCCGCTTCACCGTGGATGCCGCCGCGATCCGGGAGGCGCTGACCAAGTCCATCAATGGCGGCGCCGATGTGCTGACCGTCATCGGCCTGGTCGCCTCCATGGTCTGGCTGGACTGGCAGATGTCGCTGATCGCCGCGGCGCTCTACCCGGTCGCGGTGGTGCCGATCCTGCGCCTGGGCAAGCGGATCCGCCGCGCCTCGGGCGGGATGCAGGAGCGGATGGGGGAGGCGGCGGCCTCCCTTACCGAGAGCTTCGCCGCCGCCCGCGTGATCCGCGCCTACCGGCTGGAGGCGCAGGAGGAGGCCCGTGCCGCCCGCACCTTCGCACAGTTGCGGGAATCGCTCTTCGGCATCGCCCGCACCCGCGCCAGCCTGGACCCGACGCTGGAAGCATTGGGCGGGGTGGCGGTGGCTGCCGTGCTCGCTTTCGTCGGCTGGCGGGTTGCCTCCGGCCATGGGACGGTGGGGGAGTTCACCGGCTTCGTCGCGGCGCTGCTGATCGCCTCCCGGCCGGTGCGGGCGCTGGGCTCGCTGAACGCGGCCTTGCAGGAGGGGCTGGCAGGCCTCGCCCGCGTCTTCGGCGTGATCGACACCCCGTGCCGGGTGGTGGAGGCGCCGGACACGAAGCCACTGCCCGCCGGGCGCGGCCGCGTGGAATTCGATTCTGTCGGTTTCCGCTACGAGGGCACGCCGGATGCGGCGCTAGCGGGGCTTTCCTTCGTGGCCGAGCCCGGCGAGACGGTCGCGCTGGTCGGCCCCTCCGGCGCCGGCAAGTCCACCGCGCTCGCCCTGGTGCCGCGCCTCTATGACGTGACGGCGGGGGCGGTCAGGATCGACGGGGCGGATGTGCGGGAGGTGACGCTGGCCTCGCTGCGCGACGCCATCGCCTATGTCGGCCAGGATGCGGTGCTGTTCGACGACACCGCCTTCGCCAACATCGCCTGCGGCCGCCCTGGCGCCACCGCCGAGGAGGTGGAGGCCGCCGCTCGTGCCGCCGCGGCGCATGACTTCATCGCCGCCCTGCCGCAGGGCTATGCGACACCGCTGGGGCCGGGCGGCAACCGGCTTTCGGGCGGGCAGCGGCAGCGCGTGGCCCTGGCCCGCGCCCTGCTGCGCGACCCGCGCGTGCTGCTGCTGGACGAGGCGACCAGCGCCCTCGATGCCGAGAACGAGGCTGCGGTACAGCGCGCCCTGGCAACGCTTCGCCGTGGCCGCACCACCCTGGTCATTGCCCACCGCCTGGCGACGGTGCGGGAGGCTGACCGGATCGTGGTGATGCAGGACGGCCGGGCGGTGGAGCAGGGGACCCATGCGGCGCTGATGGCACAGGACGGGCTCTATGCCCGGTTGGTGCGGACCCAGGCCTTCGGCGGCACGGCCGAGCCCGTCGCGGCGGGCTGACCGGGCGGCGCGGCGCCTACCCGAGTGCCTTCCACAGCGCCACCGCCGCTGCCAGGGCGGCCAGTAGTTTGTAGAGCAGATCCACCCATGGTTGCAGCCTTTGCGCCAGCGACGGGCGCGGCGGGCAGGGTGGATCCTGGCGAGGCGCATCGGGGCGGGGCGAATCGGTCATGGCCTTAGGATAACATTCCTAGTACCTGACCGGCTTATCCTTCCGCCTCCGGTCTCGCGCAATTGACGCTCTCCCGCACCGCGCCATAGAAGGCACCGACGATGCGCGCCGGACCAGCGGCGCGCCGCAGGTCCGGAGTCACAGCCCCATGTCCATCATGCAGGATTCGCGCGAGGCGACCATGATCGGCCGCCGTACCGATGGCACGGCCATCCGTCGGCCGCTGTCGCCGCACCTGCAGGTCTATGACATGCTGCAGATGTCGAGCGCGCTCTCGATCAGCCACCGCATCACCGGCGTGATCTGGAGCATCGGCGTGCTGCTGCTGGTCTGGTGGCTGGTTGCCGCCGCCGCCGGCCCCGAGGCCTTCGCCCGGGTGCAGTGGTTCCTCTCCTCCTGGCTCGGCCTGCTGATTCTCTTCGGCATGACCGGCGCGGCCTGGTTCCACACCCTCAACGGCATCCGTCACCTGGCCTGGGATGCCGGCTACGGCTTCGACATCCCCACCATGTACCGCAGCGGATGGGCAGTGCTCATCGGCACCGGCGTGCTGACGGTGGTGACCTGGATCGTCGCGATCATCGCCTGGGCATAAGGAAAGTATCCCATGGCCAATCAAAACGCCGCCAACACCACGCTCCGTTCCCCGCTCGGCCGGGTGCGCGGGCTCGGCTCAGCCAAGGGTGGCACGCATCACTGGTGGATGCAGCGCGTCACCTCCATCGCCCTGCTGCCGCTGACCATCTGGTTTGCCTTCTCCGCCGCGCTGCTGGCCGGCGCCTCCTACGAGGAGACCATCGCCTGGATCGGCCGGCCCTGGAACGCGGTGCTGCTGCTGGCGACCATCGCCCTGGTCTTCCATCACACCGCAGCAGGCATACAGGTGATCTTCGAGGACTATGCAAATCAGGAATGGACCAAGATGTCTGGCATCCTGGCGGTGAAGGCCATCTGTGCACTGCTGGCCATCGCCTCGGCCCTGGCGGTCCTCCGGATCGCGGTCTGAGGGCGGGCGGAGAAGGAACGGATCGATGAACGCGATCAGCAAGCCCTCCAACGGCGCCTACCGCGTCGTGGACCATACCTATGACGTTGTGGTTGTGGGCGCCGGCGGCGCCGGGCTGCGCGCCACCTTCGGCATGGGCGCCGCCGGGCTGAAGACGGCCTGCATCACCAAGGTCTTCCCGACGCGCAGCCACACCGTCGCCGCCCAGGGCGGCGTCGGCGCCGCGCTCGGCAACATGGGCGAGGATGACTGGCGCTGGCACATGTACGACACCGTGAAGGGGTCGGACTGGCTCGGCGATCAGGACGCCATCGAATACATGTGCCGAGAGGCCATTCCGGCGATCATCGAGCTGGAACACTACGGCATGCCGTTCAGCCGGACCGAGGACGGTAAGATCTACCAGCGCCCCTTCGGCGGCCATATGAAGTACTACGGCAAGGAGCCGGCGATGCGCGCCTGCGCCGCCGCCGACCGTACTGGCCATGCGATGCTGCACACGCTGTACCAGCAATCGCTCAAGCACAATTGCGAATTCTTCGTCGAGTACTTCGCCCTCGACCTCATTATGGACGATGAGGGCGCCTGCCGCGGCGTGGTGGCCTGGTGCCTGGAGGACGGCAGCATCCACCGCTTCCGCGCCCAGGCTACGGTGCTGGCCACGGGCGGCTTCGGCCGCGCCTACTTCTCCTGCACCTCCGCCCATACCTGCACGGGCGATGGCGGCGGCATGGTGCTGCGCGCCGGCCTGCCGCTGCAGGACAACGAGTTCGTGCAGTTCCACCCGACCGGCATCTACGGCTCCGGCTGCCTCATCACGGAGGGGGCGCGCGGCGAAGGCGGCTACCTGACCAATTCCGAAGGCGAGCGCTTCATGGAGCGCTACGCGCCGACGGCGAAGGACCTTGCCTCCCGCGATGTGGTCTCCCGCGCCATGTCCATGGAGATCCGCGAGGGCCGCGGCGTCGGGCCGCTGAAGGACCACATCCACCTGCACCTGGAGCATCTCGGCGCCGATCTGCTGCATGAGCGGCTGCCCGGCATCTCCGAGACGGCGAAGATCTTCGCCGGCGTGGACGTGACGAAGGAACCGATCCCGATCCTGCCGACCGTCCACTACAACATGGGCGGCATCCCGACGAACATCCACACGGAAGTCCTGAACCCGACACCCGAGGACCAGGACCGCGTGGTGCCCGGGCTGATGGCGGTGGGCGAGGCGGCCTGTGTCTCGGTGCACGGCGCCAACCGCCTCGGCACCAATTCGCTGCTGGACCTGGTGGTGTTCGGCCGCGCCGCGGCGCACCGGGCCGCGCAGACGATCAAGCCCGGCGCCCCGCAGCCGCCGCTGCCGCCCAAGGCGGGTGAGGCGGCGCTGGACCGGTTCGACCGCATCCGCCACTCCAAGGGCGGCACCCCGGTCTCCGAGCTGCGCCTCAACATGCAGCGTACGATGCAGGCCCATGCCGCGGTCTTCCGCACCTCCGAACTGCTGAGGGAGGGCGTGGAGAAGATGCGGAAGATCTATGCGGGCTACGAGGACATCCGCATCGCCGATCGCAGCCTGATCTGGAACAGCGACCTGATGGAGGCGTTGGAACTGGGCAACCTGCTCGGCAATGCCATGACCACCATCACTGGCGCGGAGGCCCGCAAGGAAAGCCGCGGCGCCCACGCGCATGAGGACTACCCCGAGCGCGATGACAAGAATTGGATGAAGCACACCCTCGCCTGGGTGGATGAGAAGGGCAATGTGAAGCTCGACTACCGCGACGTGAAGATGCGGACGCTCACCAACGAGGTCCAGGTCTTCCCGCCCAAGGCGCGCGTGTACTGAGGAGAAGCAGCCGAATCATGGCCACCTTCACGCTGCCCCGGAACAGCACAATCCAGCCGGGCAAGACCTACAAGGCCGAGGCCGGGGCGAAGAACGTCAAGGCGTTCAAGATCTATCGCTGGGATCCGGACTCGGGCGAGAACCCGCGCACCGACACCTATGAGATCGATCTCGACAAGTGCGGCCCGATGGTCCTGGACGCGCTCATCAAGATCAAGAACGAGGTGGACAGCACGCTGACCTTCCGACGCTCCTGCCGGGAGGGCATCTGCGGCTCCTGCGCGATGAATATCGACGGGCTGAACACCCTGGCATGCCTCAAGCCCATCGAGGACGTGCAGGGCGAAGTCCGCATCTATCCGCTGCCGCACATGCCGGTGGTGAAGGATCTGGTGCCGGATCTGTCGCAGGTCTATGCGCAGTACCGCTCCATCGAGCCCTGGCTGAAGGCGGACAGCCCCGCGCCGCCGGACGAGGAGCGACGTCAGAGCAAGGAGGAACGCGCGAAGCTGGATGGCCTCTGGGAGTGCATCCTGTGCTTCTGTTGCTCCACTGCCTGCCCCTCCTATTGGTGGAACGGCGACCGCTATCTCGGCCCGGCGATCCTGCTGCAGGCCTATCGCTGGATTGCCGACAGCCGGGACGAGCATACGGGCGAGCGCCTCGACAATCTCGAGGACCCGTTCCGCCTCTATCGCTGCCACACCATCATGAACTGCACCCGGACCTGCCCGAAGGGGCTGAACCCGGCGGCGGCGATCGGCAAGATCAAGCAGATGATGGTCGAGCGGCAGAGCTGAATCGGGACTACCGCCGGAATCACCCCGCCATGCCCCCCGGCTGGCGGGGTTTTTTCATGTTCGGGCTTGGAACCGTCCTTCCCGGCATCCTAGGCTCCCGGAAAACCGGGAGGACAACGATGCCGAGGACCATCCTGGGCGCCCTGGCCATGGCGCTGCTCGCCGGGCCGCCGGCCATGGCGCAGACCCTGACCATCGGCAATGCCGCGGTGGTCACCACCATCGACCCGCACTACCACAATCTTGGCCCGAACAACGCGCTCGGCATGCATATCTTCGACCGGCTGGTCGAGCGGGATTCGCGCGCCCGGCCGCATCCCTCCCTGGCGGAGAGCTACCGGCCCATCTCCGACACCGTCTGGGAGTTCCGGCTGCGGCGCGGCGTGAAGTGGCATGACGGCCGGGACTTCACCGCCGATGACGTGGTCTTCACCTTCGAGCGTGTGCCGAACGTCCCAAACAGTCCGGGCGGCTTCGGTGGCTTCCTCCGCGCTGTCGCGCGGGTCGAGGTGGTGGATCCGCACACCATCCGTTTGCACACGCGCCAGCCGCATCCGCTGCTGCCGCTCGACCTCGCTTCGGTCAGCATCATCGCCCGCCACGCGGCGGAGGGCGCCTCGACCGAGGACTACAACAGCGGCAAGGCGGCCATCGGCACCGGGCCCTACCGGCTTTCCGCCTACCGTTCCGGCGACCGGGTGGAGCTTGCCCGCAGTGACGAATACTGGGGTGAGCGCGAGCCTTGGGTCCGCGTCACCGTCCGCTTCCTGCTGAATGACGGCGCCCGCACCGCGGCGCTGCTCGCCGGCGATGTGGACCTGATCGAGCAGATCCCGACCAGCGACCTGGCGCGGTTGCGGCGCGATCCACGCCTGGTGGTGACGGAGATTCCCTCGCTCCGCACCGTGTTCGTCTCACCCGACTATTCGCGCACCGGCGCCAATCCGCTGGTGACGGACAATGCCGGCACGCCGCTGCCGGAGAACCCGTTCCGCGATGTGCGGGTGCGCCGCGCCCTCTCCATGGCGATCAACCGCGATGCGCTGGTGGAGCGGGTGATGGAAGTCGCCGGGGAGGCGACGGCGCAATGGCTACCGCGCGGCGCCTTCGGCTACAACCCGGATGTGAAGCCCATGCCCTTCGACCCGGAGGGGGCGAAGCGCCTGCTGGCCGAGGCCGGTTTCCCGGATGGGTTCCGCATGACCCTGGCCACACCGAACGACCGCTGGCCGAACGACGCGCGGCTGGCCCAGGCGGTGGCGCAGATGTGGACGCGGATCGGCGTGCGGACCCAGGTGGATGCGATGCCCTTCACCGCCTTCGTGCCCCGCCGCTCCCGGCAGGAGCATGCGATCCAGATCGGCGCCTGGGGCAGCTCCACCGGGGAGGCATCGAACTACCTGCTCAGCATCGTCGCCACCCATGACCGGCAGAAGCTGACCGGCCCGTCCAACATGACGCGGCATTCCGACCCGAGGATCGACGAACTGCTCGCCCGCGGCGCCGCCACCATGGATGACGAGGCGCGGGAGGCGATCTGGCGGGAGGCGGTGGCCTATTACGCGGAGCAGGTGCCGATGATCCAACTGCTCCAGTACGTCAACACCTGGGCGCACCGGCGCGGCCTGCGGCACGATCCGCGCATGGACGAGCGGACCGTCGCCATGGGTATCCGCGAGGCGCGCTGAACGGAGCGGGTCAGCGCACCGGCGCTTGCAGGTTGTTGGGGTCCATCCCCAGCGCCTGCGCGGTGGCTGGGTTCAGTTGCCCGGTCGGCTGCAAGCCGTGCCCCTGCTGGAAGCGCTCGATCGCTTGCTGGGTGCCGGGGCCCCAGACCCCGTCCACGCCGCCGCGGTAGAAGCCAAGCGTGCGGAGGCGGGATTGCAGGTTCCGCACGGCGGCCTGGCTGAGCGGCCCGGGCGCGGCATTCGCCCCGGCGCCCATGGCCGGGCCGGTGCCCGCCGCCAGCAACTGCCCGGGATTCAGTCCCATGGTCGCCGCCGTCGCCTGGTTGAGCTGGCCCGTCACCAGCAATCCCTGCCGCTGCTGGTACTGCTCCAGCGCCGCCTGGCTGTCGGGGCCCCAGACGCCATCCACCCGGCCGTTGTAGACGCCCGACTGCTGCAGCCTCTCCTGCACCGCCCGCACTGCCGGCGGGGAAAGCTGCTGCGTATAGGCCAGGCCCTGCTGTGCCTGCTGTGCCATCGCCGGCGGCACCAGCACCGGTGCCGCCAGGAGCAGACCGGCCATCAAAGCGCTGCCCGGCTTCATCTCACGCCTCCTGCCGCAAACCTTGCGATCCAACACCGAGGCCGCGGCACGGTTGCAGCCAGGCGCTACAGGGTGACCGGCTCCACCGCCCCAAGCAGCCAGCGCGCCTGTGCCGCGACCCGCGCATCGGTATGCGGCTGGCCCACCACCTGCACGCCGAGCGGCAGGCCGCCCACGGCGCAGAGTGGCACCGTCACCGCCGGGCAGCCGAGCGCCGAGGTCCAGGCATTGAAGGTAATGTCGCCGGTCGGCCGTGGCGCCAGGGGCTGGCCCGGCACATCGCCCTTCCAGACCGGCGCCGGGCCGGGGGAGGAGAGGGCGATCAGCGCATCCGCCAGCGGCGCCAGGGCCGCGTGGTGGCGGCGCATCTCCTCCCGCTGCAGCAGGCAGTCGCGGAATTCCTCCACCGTCATCGCTTCCACGGAGGCAAGACGCGCCTTGCCGCGGGCGGAGAGGCCATCCGGATGCTCCGCCACCAGGTTGCGCAGGCTCCAGCGCGCCTCGAAAGCGGTGATCCGGTTGGAAATGGTCTTCGCATTGGCGATGCTGCGTTCAAAAGCGTCGATCCAGGGATGGTCGCCGCGCCGCAGCACCGTGATGCCCTGGGCGCGCAACCGGTCCAGCACCGCCTCGAATGCGGCTTTCGAGGCGGCGTCCAGTTCCGCCCAGCCCTCGGTCTCGATGGCGATCAGCCGTTCCGGCCGTTGCGGCGCGGGTGGCGAGGCGGGGCCGAACAGGCCGGGGCAGCCGGGATCGCCGCCCACCCGCTGCGCGATCTCGATCGCGACCTGCCACATATCCTCGATGCAGCCGGCATGGACGCCGGCGGTGCTCTGGGATGCGCCCTGGCGCTCGCCGCGGTTGATCGCGCCCTGGGTCGGCTTCAGCGCCACATTGCCGCAATAGCTGGCCGGGCGGATGATGGAGCCGCCGACCTGAGTGCCGATCGCCGCCGGCAGCATCCGCGCCGACACCGCGGCGGCGGAGCCGGAGGAGGAGCCGCCCGGCGTGTGCTCTGGGTTGAACGGGTTGGTGGTGGGGCCGGGATGCGCGGCGCCGAGTTCCGTCGTCACGGTCTTGCCGAGGATGATCGCCCCCGCCTCCCGCAGCGCCTGCACCAGGGCGCTGTCGCGCTTCGGGAAATTCCCGGCATAGGCGGCGCAGCCCATCTGCGTCGGCATGTCGCGGGTCTCGATCAGGTCCTTGATGCCGATCGGCATGCCGTCAATGGGCGAGAGCGGCCTGCCAGCCTTCCAGCGCGTCGCGCTGGCATCGGCGGCGGCACGGGCGCCGGCCTCGTTCAGCACGACGAAGGCGCGCACCACCGGCTCACGTGCCGCGATGGTTTCCAGGCAGGCTTCCAGATAGGCGCGAGGGTTGTCCTGACCCTCGGCGAAGCGCTGCGCCGCGTCGTGGAAGATCAGTGCCCTGAAATCGCGTGGCGTGTAGCTGCCGCCCATGCTTCGTTCCTCCCCCGCCTGGGCGGCATTTCAGACCGGATTGCGCCTTGGGGTCCAGCTACCGCAGCACCCCGTCCCAGGCCGGTAGGCTGAGCAGCGCGGAGGCGGCGATCATCCAGTAGCAGGCACGGCGGAAGGCGCGCTCGCTGGCTAGGCCGAACATCCGCGCGCCACCCCAAATGCCCAGGGCATAGACCGGCGCGGCGGCCAGGAAGGGCGCGGCCAGCGCCGGCGTCAGCAGCCCCGCCGCCGCATAGGCGATGCCTGCGATCACCCCGCCCGCCGCCAGATAGACGGTGAAGGAGGCGCGGACTTGCCGCGCCGTCGTCTCTCGCCCCAGCAGATAGGCCACGACTGGCGGGCCGCTTACCATGGCGATGCCGCCGAGCACGCCGCTCGCCAGCCCCACGCCCATCGTCAGCGGCGGCGCCGGCCGCCCGCGGAAGCGCCAGCCGGACACCATCAGGCCAAGCAACCCCAGGATCACCAGAGCCACGCCCCAGCGCAGCAGCAGCGGATCGGTCCAGACCAGCACCGCGGCGCCGAGTGGCGTGCCGATCAACGCCCCTAGCGAGAGCCAGCCGACCTCTCGCCGGTCCGCCAGGGGCCAGGCGCCGGGGGTGAGCAGGGCGATGGCCAGCGCCTCCATCGCCAGCATCAGCGGCGCCGCCCCCTGCGGACCGAGCGCCACGGAGGCCAGCGGCACGAAGATCAGCGCCGCCCCGAAGCCGGAGAAGCCGCGCGCCAGCCCGCCGGCCAGGGCGGCGACCAGCAGCCAGGCCAACGCCGAACCATGCGGCAGGGCCGATATCAGCCCGGTCACGACATGCCCTCTGTCATCCCGCCAGAATGGCCGCGCATCCCGGCTGCGGAAAGAGGCCCGGCGCCGCGCATCCCTCCTGCCGCTGGGCCGTTCTGCCGGCAGGCAGGAGGACTGGTTCATGGATCTCAGCAATATCCGCCCGAAGATGGATGTGGTCGGCTCGGATGGCGGGCATGTCGGCACGGTGGATCACATCGAGCACAACCGCATCAAGCTGCGCCGCGGCGATCCCCAGGCGGGCGGCGAGCATCACTGGCTGCCGCAGGAGATGATTGCCTCGGTCGAGGGCAACACGGTGCGGCTGACCATGCCCGCCTCCCAGGCGCTGCAATCCTGGGAGGGCGAGGCGGCGGTGCAGTCCCCGATCGGCGGCGATGTCCCGGCCGGCATGGGCGGCCCCTTCACCGGCACGGGCGGCCAGTCCATGGCCCATCAGGACCGCAGCCGCACCAGCCACAGCGGCGAGCCTGGCCCGCGCCCCGACAAGCCCCTGCCGGAGACGCCGAGCCGCGACAAGAACCGCGACATGCGGCGCTGACTCTGGCCCTCTGTCGGCAAGGGCCAGCCGGCGAAGCGCAGTGACGAGCAGTGGCGAAGATCCCCCGCAACCTGGAGGAATTGAACCTGGAGATCGCCACCCCTGCTGAAGCGCGCGCGATGCTGAAGCTCAGGGGCGGCGATCAGGTCGGGTTCTGATCCGGGCCTAAAAGGGCAGGGTGGCGGATCGGCTTGGGAAATTCAGGATTGACCCCCAGACGGGCAGCAATGGCGTGAACGACTGCGAGGCTTGCACCACCAACGTATTGTTGGCCGATGTGAGGCTTACGGTCGGGCTGGAGTTGCCCAGGAAAAGGAAGGGCGCGATGCTGCGCTTCTGTGCATCGGTCAGGGGGTCGGCCGTGCAGTCTGTCGGCGACTGACCCTGGACGACACTCGGCGAATAGCAGGCAATGAGCACCGCACGGCTAGTCGCGCTGGCGAGGGTCCCGAGCGAATGCACCGTGATGGCATATCTGCCGAGATCAACGATCCCGAACATCACGAAGAAGAACAGTATGGCGACAATGGCGAACTCGATCGCCGTCGCGCCGGAGCGGTCCCGCAGCAGCCTTCGCATCACTGCACCAGGGTGACGACTTGAACTTTCGGCACGGTATTCGGGGGGCAGCCTGACGAATCGAGCCTGAAATTCCCCTGGATGGTCACCGATGAAGCCACCACTTCCAGGCAGCCGCTGGTCGTCGTGGCATTGCCGCTCATGGTGACGTCGGCGTTGGGAAAGTACATTGCGCCGTTCATGATCGAGCCTGCATCCCCATTGATCTTCACGGCGGAATTGCTGCGGTCATAAATCAGGACGCCATTCAGTTCGGGGTAGGTGGAGTTCGGGTTGGCAGTGAGATTGACGATGCCGCCATTGATCGTCAGGCTGGAATTGCCCAGCAGTACGATGTTGACATTGGTGCCATTCAGGGTCCCGCCGGTCATTTTGATCGAGGCATTGTAGAAAATATATGTCGTGTTGGCGGTCAGGTTCATGGTGCCGCCGTTGCTGATCGTTAAATCGCCATAGACCTCCGCCGCCGGCATGGTGCATGTCTGCCCGTTTCCGCAGGTGACCTTCGGCCCGTTTCCGGATATGCCGTTGAACATCGTATCAAGTGCCGACATGGGATTGGTGGCAGACAGCTCGTAGTAGTTGTGCGGTGGCATCCCGGCATCGTTGCAGTGGCCTCCACTGCAGCCATTGGTCGCTCCGATGGTCCATCCCGCACCTTGGAAGGTCGGGGCGCTGTTGAACTTGATGGCGGAGTTCGACATCACCGTGCAGTTGCCGCCGCTGAGCACGGAGTTACCACCGATCGTGACGCCGGTCGGACCGGAAAGCCCCAGGATGCACGCCTTGTACGAGGTCTGGATCTGGGCAACGGCCTGGGAAGCGATGTCGAAATTCCCTCGCAGGAACAGGGATGCCAGCAGCGGTGGCTGCCGTTGGATGACGATCGCCCTGACGGCATCGCCGCTGCCCGAGGTGCTGAACACCCCGTTCGCAAAGCTGCCGATGCTGATCTGCACGGATTGCGTGGTCCCCGGCGGCAGGGTCCGGCAGGTCGAGCCGGGATAGGCCATCGCATCGCCCTGATCGCAGAACGCGTTCTGGGCGGCGAACTGCTTGCCGCGGTAATCGACCGTCCCTGCATCGCTTCCGAAGGCCAATTGCACCGCGCCGGCATAGGCTGCGGCATCGGCCGCATTCTGGGACGCGCGCTTCGTCACGTACCAAGCGCCCCCTTCGACGCCGAGCGCCGCGAAGCCGATCAGCGGAACGGCGGTGAGACCGAACATCAGCGCGACGGTGCCGCGCCGGTGGCACAGCAGGCCCAGCAAGGATCTCATTGGAAGCGCCCCGTATGTACGAGGTTGCAGCCATTGGGAGGCGGACAGATGCTCATCACGATCGGCTGGACCGTCACGCTGGTCGACAACCGAACCCATTTCGGCGACGCGGTGTTGGAGGAGCTGCAAGGACTCCCCGCATCTCCGCAGAGAACCTGCGGCGTGATCGTGTATCCCGGAAGCCTGTTGCTCAGGCTTTGCGCCCAGGCAGAGATAGAAGATGCGTTGGTGATATCCGGCGGCGGATTGAACTGCGCGTAGGCCATGAGGCCACGCATGGCCTGGAACGCTTCGATCTTTCGGAGCGCAACCAGCGCGATATCCGTGATGGGCAGGAACAGGACCAGCATAACCGGAAAGATGACGGCGAATTCCACGGCGGCGGCGGCGCTCCGGTCCATCCGGATGCATCGCTTCTGTCGGAAGGCTCTCAAGGACCGCAGCAACTGCTTCCCTGACCGCATCGGAATGTGGCCCTATGAGTAAAAATGCCGGTTGATGGCGGGGTCGTATCGATCAGGCAAAGCTAAGTGCGAGCAACACTCTTCCCCAAATGACTAATTTGTTTCGGAAAATCACGATATTGAGATGGAAACGTCCCGCCTGAAGCCGCTGCCCGATGGTCAGGATGTTCCCGCCCAGTACGGGCGTGAGCCGAACCCTTCGCCCCGTAGGATTACGTGGGGTTCCGACTCAGGCCGGGCTGGGATCGATCACGGCTCGAGGAGCCGCAGCAGCC
>Ga0207747_1001675_pt1 | contig 14569 bp, 10 predicted proteins | sample HigsolmetaGSP11D_FD_184839 | JGI IMG/M metagenome (GOLD analysis project Ga0207747, IMG submission 184839) | High solid enriched microbial communities from the Joint BioEnergy Institute, USA - SP1-1-D (SPAdes) | ecosystem: Engineered > Bioreactor > SSF (Solid state fermentation) > Aerobic >...
ACTTTGAAGCAATTGCTTCAAAGACTTTGATTCCATCCATTGCAGCTGAGGTAATACCTCCTGCATAACCGGCGCCTTCTCCACAAGGATAAATGCCGCCGATATTACTTTCCAATGCTTCATTACGAAGTATCCGAACCGGTGAAGAAGTTCTTGATTCTACACCGGAAAGAACCGCTTCCTCATTGGCAAAACCTTTGATCTTTTTATCGAATGCCATGATACCTTCCACGATGTCTTGTAGTATCATTTGCGGCAGGCAATTCGATAAGTTTGCTAACCGATAACCACCTTTAATATTCGGTGAAACATTTCCTATTGTAACACTGTCCTTATTCCTTAACAAGTCTCCAATAAGTTGGACGGGAACAAGGCCTTTCCCTGTTTCATAAGCCATTCGTTCCATTTTTCTTTGGAATTCAATACCGCTAAGAGGGCCTTCCGAGCCAAAATCATCCGGCTTTACAGTAACGACAATGGCACTGTTGGCATTTTCGCCTTCCCTGGCATAATTACTCATACCATTAACAGCCAAATATCCTATCTCGGAGGAAGCGTTCACAACATATCCCCCAGGGCACATGCAGAAGGAATAAACACCTCTTCCGGATTGCGTCTGATGTGTCAGTTTATAATCCGCAGGCGGAAGGTATTTTGCTTCCTCGCCGTATTGGGAATAGTTGATCATTTCCTGGCGATGTTCGATGCGGAATCCAACAGCAAATGGTTTCGGAACTATCGTTAATCCTCTTTTTAATAGCATAGCAAAGGTATCCCTTGCACTATGTCCCAAGGCGGTAACCAACACTTCACAGGGAATTCTTTCCTTATGATTTACTTCAACATGTGTTAAGACACCATTTTCAATAATTAAATCCGTTAATTTTGTACCAAAACGGACTTCTCCTCCCATTCGTATAATATCTTTTCGGATATTAACCACAACATCACGGAGCTGATCCGTTCCTATATGTGGTTTATTCAGGTAAAGAATATCGGATGGTGCACCATGGGCAACAAAATTATTGAGGACAAATCCATACCGATGGGATGCATCCTTCACCATCGTATTTAATTTTCCGTCGGAAAATGTTCCTGCGCCACCTTCCCCAAATTGCACATTTGATTCCGGATTTAGCTCATTACTTTGCCAAAAGTGTTCTACTGCCTGTACTCTTTTGGCAACTTCATCTCCTCGTTCAATAACAAGCGGCTGGTAACCATGCTTTGCCAGTAGATAAGCGCAGTATAGCCCGGCAGGACCGGTTCCGACTACGATTGGACGAAACCTAAGTTTTCTTGAGCCGGATGGTGAAAAACTATATTTTGATTGATCTGCAACGGATATATTGCTATTACGGGACCGCTTAATGATAGTATTTTCCTTTTCCTTCAGATCAGATGTTAATGTTACATCCACTGCATAGATGAATTTAATTTCATTCTTTTTACGGGCATCTATGGATTTTTTTATAATCCGATAATCCTGAATTTTATCAGGTGCTAATTTTAATGCTTTGGCAATAGCAAGTATCATTTCTTCGCTACTGTGTCGAATCGGAAGTTTAATTTGTGTAATTCGAATCATGTCATAACCATGCCTTTCTTCTGTGAAAATATTCACGCTAGCATACAATATAATAAATTTTATCCTTTCCTGCCAGCAGCAGTTCCAGCCAGATATCCAGAACTCCATGCCCATTGTAGGTTGTATCCACCACAGGTACCATCAACATCAAGAAGCTCCCCTACAAGATATAAATTCTTAACCAGTTTAGATTCCATAGTCTTATCGTAAATTTCCTTTGTTGATACACCGCCGGCAGTAACCTGGGCATTCTCAAACGAATTGGTATCCGTAATCCTCATGGTAAATCCTTTGATCTGATCTGCAAAGGCTAGCATCTCTCGAGTTGACAGTTTCTCAACAGCATCCAATGGATCAAGTTTTGCTTGCTTAATTAGTATATACGATAATTTGTGATTGAATAATCCAACCATCATCTCTTCCACTGTTTTTCCATGACTTTGAGAAATTCGTTTCTTAAGAAGCCCAATAACTTCTTCCCTGGATTTATCCGGAAGAAAATCTATCTTTAACACCACTTGTTTTCCTTGATCCAAGACTTTGGCAACGAAACGGCTAATCTGCATAATGGGTATACCGGATATTCCATAGTCCGTAAATAGCATTTCGCCGGTTTCTTCAGTAAGCAGTTTCCTACTGCTGTAAGCTCCCACTTTTCCAACGACCCTGACACCGGAAATGGTCTTACAAAAGCTTTCCGGTGATTTCAGCTGCACCAAAGCAGGTAACGGTTTTATTATGGTGTGCCCAAAGTATTTTGAAAGCGTATATCCGCTTCCATCGGAGCCAAGATTTGGTGATGCGCATCCGCCTGTGGCCAGAATTAGCTTTTTAGCATAATAACTCCTTTTTTCTATCTTAATTTCGGAAGGCTTACTGGAATTCTTATTAACCGAAGAACTCTTTTTCCCTTTTCCGTTTGGCTTACCTTGTTCAGCCGGAAGTAATTTTTGCTCTGTAATAATTGTAAAATTGGGTTGCGAAAATCGAACCACTTTCTCATTATAATGAAAATGCACATTTAGTCGCCTGCATTCCATCATAAGCACCTGAACAACGCTAGCCGCTTGCTCGGAATTCGGATACAGGTTACCATTACGATTTTTTGGATAAATCCCTAATTCCTCAAAAAAAGCGATGGTTTTATGCACATCAAAATATTCCAATGCTTTCATAGGAAAAGTACAATCATCAGAACGATAGCAATCGGATTTCTGCACCAGATTGGTAAAATTACATTTCCCATTACCGGTTGCTAATATTTTTTTCCCCGGCTTTTCTTTTTGCTCTATAACCAATACACAGCTTCCCTTCCTTGCCGCAGCAATTGCGGCTATCAGTCCGGAAGCACCGGCACCTACTATAATCACATCATACCCCACGAAAAAGCCTCCCATTGATTACTATCCTTACATTTGTTCCATTATATTTTAAGAAAACCTTAAATTCAAGTGTTTCTACAATATCTAATAAAATCTTTATCTAATTTTAATCTTGCACAGCAATGACCAAGGATACAATTAAATGATAATCTTTATTCATGACAAGGGAATAGGCTTGCCAATTTAACTTGTTGACATACGTTTTATACCCGTAAAAAAAAGCCCTTGACTTTTGTTCAAGGACTTTATCATGTCTTATATCATGCTCCAATTTAATACATAGGAGATGTAATTCCTATTTCATTCTGGCAAAAGATTTAACTGGTGTAGCTCTCCAATAAACTATACAACTCTTCTAAGGTGTTAACATAGATTCCCTGGCTAAGTTCTACCCGATCTTTTTCCGGAAGACTGGCTGCTTCAATCCCCGTATAATTATATACGCTCTTTAAATCGCTATTGTATACAACCACATAACCGTTCTTTACAACCACATAGAATCGAAAAGGAACCGCAGAAGCATCATAAGTTTTACGAATCACAATTTCATCCTGTGAAAACGACTGCAGTTCATAGGCAACTAAACCTTTATTATATTCGGATATCGTCATATCCTGCATATATTCATCCAAGTAGCCAATTACTTCTTCCCTTGTTAAACCAACCAGAGCTGCCGGCGGGTTCAGCTCCTGACTTTCTAATTTATTGGTTGCCTTATCATAGATTTCTAGAATATATTTTGTTGATGGTAGAACTGTCTCTGCTACCTGTGCAGCAACTTCTTCCGTAACATCCTCATGAATATCGTCTTCAACGACCGGCTCCGGTGTCGGATTTTGCTTTGCCTCGATGATTTCATAATCGTTTTTGCGTTCAATCGCTCTTTTATTAAATTCATACAATGCTCGGCGATAACTCAAGTAATAGCATGCACTGAATAAAACAGACAATCCCAAAAAACTCAAGAGATAAATGTATACCTTTTTCAGCTTCATATGAAACACTCCTTCGGTATACATTTTCTCCAAATTTTAGCTATTTATACATTTATAGTAAGCGCATCTTGTGCAATAATCTTATTATTTTCTCTCCCTTAGGTATTTGGGCAAGTTCATGCTCGTCTACACCTTTCATAAATATCAACAATGAGAAATATAGCACAACCGCAATTGGTATCGTTATCAAAATAGGTATTAATACATTACCCATCCATTTGATAAATCCATTACATATGAGGTATGCGGCAACACCCATGAGACCTGCGCTTACGGTTGGTATCACGAAGGTCTTTACTATTTCCTGTTGATAGTTTAGATATTTCTCCAGTGAAAACCAATTCAGTATGCTAACTACCAGTGCGAATATTACATTGCCAATTACTAAGGCGTAGGCACTTAATGGAGTAAATTCCAACAGGATATACAAGAGTACAATATGAATTGCCAACGAAATCGCAGAGTTGATTACCGGCACTTTTAATTTACCGATTCCCTGCAGGATGGAAGTCGATACGGTTGATAATGCATAAAATACGATTGCGATAGAACCTAATCTTAAAAAGTTGGCTGATAAATGTGTCTCCGTAAAGATCAGCCGTAATATCGGAGATGCCAGTACACCAAGACCAACCGCAGATGGAATAGCGATAATCATATTAAACTTAATCGCCACACTCACCTTACTTCTGATTTCGTCTTTATTTCCTCTGGCATGGGCTGCTGATATGCTTGTGACAATCGCTGCAGCAATTGCAGAAGCGATAGCAACCGGAACATTACTAAGTAAAAGATATTCACTGCTATAGATACCAATTAACTTAAGAACATCGTCACTGGTATAGAGACCAGTAGTTGAATTATTTATCACCTCATAATCAAAAACCGTGATTTCTTTTCCTTCCATCAGGTGTCCAAACATGGAGTTATCAACTACACTACTGATGTGGTATACCGTCTGGCTTAAAATAATTGGTAATATTGTTAAAATTAATAATTTATAAATATTTTCATAGCTTTCCCTTGGAGAATTGGTATCCTTGCGCATCTGCCTGTTAAGAACCGGTTTATAAATAATGAAAACAAAAACCAGGAACAATAATCCGGAGAAGGCGCCAATAAAGGTACCCAAGGTTCCGCCAGCAGCACCATATGCTGCAACATTAACAGAAGCGCTATTGTTCTTCATTAACAGATAGGAAGCTACAATACTTACTACAGCATTAACAACCTGCTCTATAATCTGTGATATTGCTGTAGGAATCATGGTATTCTTTCCTTGATAGAAACCGCGGAAAACGCCCATAATAGAAAAGACCAATATCGTTGGTGCAAGAATACGAAGCGGTAAAGCTACCTTTGGATTGTTGCTAATTATCTCAGCAAAGAAATCAGCTCCAAAAAAGATGATTAAAGTTGCAGCCAAACCTACTATAATCGCAAACAGCATAGCGCTCAAAAAAATCCGATAGGCATTTCTATGCTCTTTAAAAGCACTTCTTGTTGCAACCAATCGGGAAACGGCTAAAGGTAAACTATAAGTGGAAAGAATTAATGCTATATTATATAAAGCATAAGCATGGGAATAGATTCCCATTCCCTCGTGGCCTACAATCCGGTTTAGAGGAATGCGATATAGCAATCCAATTAATCGAACTACGATGGAAGCGGCAGCCAGAATACTTCCCTGTACTAAAAAATGGTTATTTCGTTTTTTTGCGGACATATTCTTCTCCTTTTTTCTCATCCGTATACAAGAGGAATTTGCAAGCAATTCCTCTTGGTAATTGATAAATTTTTATTTTATCATTCTATAATAACATCCTTGATACGATTATCCGGGAATATTGCAATATAGGTTTTCCCGGGATTTATTGTTAGTTCTTCTCCAGAAGCATCATAATAACGCATCCATTTGGATGCTTCCTTCTTTTTCCATGTAATATCTATTTTCTTTCCATTGGAGATATAATATCCGAATCCACTGGCATTTTCCAAATCCATAGTTTGATAATCGTTTCGATCAATATCCCACTGACGAACAAATTGAATAATAATATTCTTAAATGTTAGCTGTTCACCGGTATTGGAATCCTTATGGGGTCCTCCAAATTGATAGCGGTAATAGAGTTTATCCTCTGGATGATATTCAAGATAAGGTGCTGTATAATTAGAAAAATCAATCGTGATTTTGCTTACCGTTGTATCCGATTGTAAATCGGTATCTTCCTTATAAAATTGATAATGCGCCTCATAATTTTCCGGATGCTCTGTTGCATATCCTTTCTTTTTAATACCTGCTAAGATACCATCGATACTTGCAAATGCATTGTGCGGCGCTTTCATAGATTTATCACGGTAGAAAACAGTAGTTCCAATCCCCGTTTCACCATCCAGGTTATCAACACCCAATTCCTCTAACTTTGCCCTTGCATATTTTGTTTTACCATAATGGATATAAATTGCATCATATTCATCAGCTATGCTGGCAAAATAATGTCTGGAACTACGTACCGACCCAAGACGATCACCGGAATAATTCTCTCCAATTGCCAATAGTCTGGTAATACCTCCTTCTACTATTGCCTCATATACTATGTCCGCTTGACCAATACCCCATTGGTTAGAAACCGTTTTAAAATTACTGAATTGGATGGCATAGGGTCGCTTCTTTCCAATTTCCTCAGGAACCCACATACCGGTAAGTGTACTGCGCATTTCTCCTTCGTGAGTTTCTTCCACTACAGGTTCCGGTGTCACCGTCGGTGTCGGCGTATTCGTTACATTTTGATCATAGTCCTGTTTTACATTATCATCACTGCTTTTATTCTTTTTCTTACAACCAATTGCTAAGAATACCATAAAGATTAATAGTAAAGAATAAGTTACTCTTTTCATAAAACTCATGCCTTTCCATGCTATTGCATATTCTTTAAAGCTTACTGTAAATTTTATCGAAAAATCTCAAGCTTGTCCAATACTTTCCTTTGCTTATCCTCCATAATACGTCGTTCCTCATCCTCCATGTGATCATACCCAAAAAGGTGGAACATACTATGGGCTGTTAAAAATGCGATTTCCCTTTCAATTGCGTGACCATATTCTTCTGCTTGCTTCATTGCTCTCTCTACCGAAATTACAATATCACCAAGCATTAACTCACCGGTTTCCGGATGAAAACTATCCGGATGTTCCTCTTCCAAATTAGAAAAATCACCCGGTGTTTTAAAATCCGTCGCAGGAAAGGATAATACATCGGTCGGGGAATCTATGTTCCGATAATCCCGATTGATTTCCTGTATCGTATTATCATCGGTAAGAAGAATGCTTACCTCAGCTTCATAGGGACACGCTTCATCGTCCATGCAAGCTTCAATTACTTTTTTAATCAATGCTTCATAGTCAAAATCCAACTTAACACTTGCTTCGTATTCTATATTAATGGTCATAGGGTAATTCCTTTCAATTCGTATTTTCGTATTTGTTGGCAAATTCCTTTTGATAAAATTCTTTTAAAACTTTAAAGTCTTTGATGGATAGATGGGATTCATCAAAGGTACCTTTTTCCATACGCATCTGAAAAATATTCTCAATAATTTTGCTTCTGGAGTATTTATCATTTTGAGTTTTTTCTATGTACGTAATCGTAGATACTACATTGTCTGACAGCATTACGATAGCAGCTTCCACAAAAGTAGGCTTTTCGTACTTTATATTGTGCTGCTTTAATATGGAAATTAACTTTTCAGGAAAGCGGTACTCCTCTGCGATTTTCAGCCCTTGCTCAATGTAGTTGCCTTCTCTGATTTTACCAATTTCATGATATAATCCACCGGCTTTCGCTAGCACTTCATCCGCTTGAATCGCTCTTGCAGCCCGGTATGATAGATCCCCAATTCGAAGTGCATGTTCATAAAGGGAAGCTGATTTTTCCTTAAGTTGCAGCAGCAACTCATTATTTTCGTCAAGTAAAAGGTCATAGTTTGTCCTAAGTCCTTCCGTCGCTTTCAGATCTATCCCAGTTACTTCTTGGACAACTAGTTCTGCCGGTTCCGATTCTACTGACTCTTTATCTTCTGCTTTATTATCTGAATCATCCAGAAGGTTTTCCTCATCCAATTTTAAATTATCTTCATTTTTACCCGTTTTGAATACCTTTAATCCAAACTTCTCATAGAGTTTGCATAAAAAAAAGCCGATTACGATAACAGTAAGAATACTAAAGAAAGAATTCATATAATTGTATCCTAAACGGGTATCCATGACGAAATTATTCATGATAAAAACTAGCGTAATATTGGTTGAAAGGATGATTATCGCTGCATAAATCACAGTGGATTTTTGCTTAAGGTATTTAGACAGCATATTCATTATGATTCCTATCAGCAATAGTTGAAGCACTGACTCCATACGCTCAGCAAAACCGATTCCAATTAAGAATGTAAGGTTAAAATGCAGAAGCAATCCCATTTTCGGATCAAACAGCATGGAAATGAGTAATCCGCCAAGCATCCAGAAACTAAATGTTTCAGGACGTTCAACTACATAGAGTAAACCAATGGAGCCTAGGTAACTGAGAAGAACAATAAATTTTTCGTATTTATTGTTAAAAATGCTACTTTCAAAAGCATATAAATAGATACCTGCAGCAATCGTTAAAAGTAGTGTCAGAACACCAAGCTTAACCATAGACATGCCAGGACCGTTCTTGATAAACTCCAGCAAAACCACCAATACTGTTGACAGTATTGGTAATATAGGATCTATGATCTTCTTACTAATTTTCATATCGATTACTCCTGATTCTTTCTGATTTTAAATTAATCTTACGAATCCTTTTCTGCTTTCCTTGGCTTGCTTTATTATCTGTTCGACGCTGTCTTTCTTCATAGGCATCATAAGCTTTTACAATTCTTTGTACCAACGGATGCCGAACTACATCCTGACTGGTCAGATAGGAAAAACCAATATCATCGATTTTACTTAGCACCTTTAATGCCACATCCAAACCTGAGACGGTTCCTGCCGGTAAATCCTTCTGCGTTTGATCTCCGGTAATGACAACTTTTGAACCAAAGCCAATTCTGGTTAAAAACATCTTCATCTGTGCAGGTGTTGTATTCTGTGCTTCATCCAAAATGATAAAAGCATTATCCAGAGTTCTTCCTCGCATATATGCCAAAGGTGCAACTTCAATAAGGCCTTTCTCCGTATTTTTGGCAAAGGCATCCGGTCCCATAATCTGATACAAGGCATCATATAATGGTCTTAAATATGGATCTACTTTACTTTGCAAATCTCCCGGCAAAAAGCCAAGCTTTTCACCTGCTTCGATTGCAGGGCGGGTCAAAATAATCCTTCCTACTTCATCGTTTTTAAAAGCAGTAATCGCCATAGCCATAGCAAGATATGTCTTACCGGTTCCGGCTGGTCCTACACCAAATACAATCATTTTATTCCTGATCAAATCGACATAATTCTTCTGTCCGAAAGTCTTAGGCTTAATTGGTGTGCCTTTAATGGTATGACAGATTAAATCTTTATCAATCTCCACAATAGACTTATCCTTATCCTCGAAATTTAAAGATAATGCATAATTAACATTCTGTTCTGTTATTGTATTACCTCTTTTGGATAATTCAAGTAATTGTCCTATAACACTTTTCGCTCTTTCTACATCTTCAGCATTCCCAACTACCTTTACTTCACCATTTCTAGCGATTATCGTTACATTTAAGGTTCGCTCAATAATTTTTACATAGGAATCAAAAGCGCCAAACACATTCTTTTCATGGTCTACAGGTAGTTCTAATATAGCCTCAATTAAACTCATCCGTCTGTTCGATCCTCCACTCATGTTCTTGTACTTTCTTATATTCCCAAGCGGGTTCTTTTACTATAATTCTACCCTTGGTAATACAAGAATTATTCTCTATCGTTATTTCTATATTATTCTCTAATATTGTAACGTTATTATCTGTCAAACGTTTTAAATATCTTAGTAGCTTGTTATTTGCGATTACTTTCGCTTCTTCCGGGGTATACGCCATCTTTTTATTATTATATTCACGAACGGTTATCTTACCATAGCGTATCGGCAAATAAAAGGTTTCTGTAATATGCAGCGTATTTTCGTTAACAATTATATCATATCTATCATAAGAATGCCTAGGATTATGTAAAAATATTTTTTTGCCGGCGAAACTAAAATAATATCCATCCTTTTTGTTACCGGTAAAGTCTTTATGAATATAGTTCATCGAGAATTTATCATAATAATCGTAAAAGGACTTGCATGATATCGTTGCGTCGGCGACAACAGGTTCATTTCTAATGATGTTATCAAAATCCCCTTTTACTGACACAATGCCGGATACTAAAATATCTCCTTTCTTTACAATATCACCCGGTTTAACCATCGGTGTCCCTGCACGAGTTACAATTTCCTCAACGATGGCATCCTTCGTTGCAACGATATGACTGGGATCAATCGCTTTCTGTGCCGGAGCCGGCATATTCGTCTCTGTTATTTTAATGATTAATCTTGTACCTCTGATTTCGGCTGATACCCATCCAATATCATTATAAGCCAAGCGAATTTCTTCTTCGATTTCTTGACAGTCCACCTTCTTTTTCTGTATCCCTGTATAGATATTTTTCTCTTTTAAAAATTTGATCATTGCTTCCGGAGTATATTTTGAACCACCAAGAATCTGAATATCCCAGATATATAAAGACATGATATAGACCAAGATACTGCAGATTAAAATGCCTATAAAAAATAACTTTCGCTTTCGATATCTATGTATATAGAACGGCAGGCCTGTTTTTTCCTCTATCCTTGGGATCATACCGGTCTTTCTTGCGATTGGTTTTAATTTTTTATAATCTTTTGCTTGGATATGAAAAATATAATCATCTTCTACACGTTTTAAATCCCATATCAGAATTCTTTTATTAAAGCATAGATTGATAAACCGTTCCGGTGCATTTCCTCTGATTTGAACGGCAAGATAGCCACATAACCAATTTACGATCTTTTTCCACATGTTTCAACCTCCATAGCTAAATTCTTGCCATCATTGGTAGTATATCGCCTGAATGAAACCTGTAATGCGCATTTCATCTTCCGTAAAATATAAAATGTTAAGTTCCTTTCCCTCGATACAAATCTTGCAAATTTTCGTTTGTACTTTAATGATATTCCCATTATATTCGATGATACCTTTATAATTCTCCAGGCATATTTCATTCCTGCCGGTAGCTGTTATAATTGGTGCACCAGCTAGGATATCCGGTGGCAAATGCAGTTGATTCGATAATTTTTCCAGATAATTTCTTCTCTCTTTTTCTCTTTTTTTTAATTTATTCTTGGAATCAAACCCTTGATAAAGAGTATTCTTCGCTTCCTTTTTAAACTTCTCATGAGAAGATTTAAGTTTGCCTTTCATTGACAGCCCCCTAAATCCTTTGCAGATACTGTAATATTATATGAAATTTTCAAACTATGTAGACTATAAGAGATTATTCTTTCTATATAGAACAGATTTTTTCGCGAATAAGCGAAGCTATATAAATATAAAAGGAGAGACCGGAAACGGTTTTCGTTTCTGAGGCTCTCCTTTTTATTATGTAGCGAGTAATACGAGCGCAAGCGCTACTCGCTTTCGCTTCGCTTATTAGCGAAAAAAGAGCGATCGAGAAACTAATCTGATTCCCATCGCTCCCTTAATTCGTACAAGCAATATGCGTTCGGTGACTACCTTTGCATTCACCTTCTATCATTCAACTTGTCTGATTAATATTTACGTTTTCTAGCCGCTTCAGATTTCTTTTTACGTCTTACGCTTGGCTTCTCATAATGCTCCCTCTTACGGATCTCTTGTTGGATACCGGCTTTCGCGCAGCTTCTCTTGAATCTGCGGAGAGCACTGTCTAAAGATTCATTATCTTTTACGATAACATTTGACATAGTCTCACACCTAACCTCCCTCCAGTTGTGTATTGTGCTTACAACTGTTTGGGTCTTATTTGAATAGCACTAAATAGATTATAGCATATTTTTCATTTTCGTCAACAGTTTTCTGTCCTGTCTTAATCAAATGACGTCAAAGAAATATCAATATCAGAGCAGATTATTTCTATGATACATTTTTTGTTTCCGTTTAAAATTAATACACCATTTCCCTGACTTTAGCATGTGTCTAACTGTATCATCACAGGTGGAATACCGACTCGCCACCATGACTGCATAAAAATAGCAAGGCAGACAAAACTGCCTTGCTAAAAAGTCTAACTCTTAGGGGTCACCTCATACATTTTTGAACGACTGCCATTTTATTAATTTATAATAACAAGTTAATTATGCGAATTATTAATAAAAATATATTACTTCATCTGCTCAGCAAGCACTTCTTTTGCCTTAGCGATTGCAGCATCTATGCCCTCTGCTGATTTACCACCAGCTTGTGCCATATTCGGACGTCCGCCGCCACCACCGCCAACAAGAGCAGCCAAAGCTTTCACAAGGTTACCGGCATGCGCACCTTGCTTCATTGCATCATCGGTAGCCATTGCAAGTAGGCTTACTTTATCCGGTGCTGTGGAAGAAGCCAATACAATAACGCCTTCTCCTAATTTTTCTTTCAGCTGATCACCAAGATTGCGAAGGCCGTTCATATCCAGTTCAGGAACTTTAGCTGCAAGAAGTTTAACGCCCTTTACTTCTTCTACCTGGTTCATTACATCGCCTAGGGCATTCTTTGCCAATTTGCTCTTTAGGCTTTCATTCTCAGCTTTCAAAGCCTTGATTTCCTCTAAATAGCTTTCAATCTTAGCAGTTAAAGCATGTGGCTCTGCTTTCGCAGCCTTTGCTGCTTTGTGAAGTTCTTCTTCCAGCTCTTTATAGTAAGCAAATACACCATCGCCGGTTAATGCTTCAATTCTTCTTACACCTGCAGCAATACCGGTCTCTGATAAGATCTTAAATGCAGCAATGGATGAGGTATTCTTTACATGGGTACCACCGCAAAGCTCTTTGCTGTAATCCCCCATAATAACAACACGTACTTTATCCGCATATTTTTCACCGAAAAGAGCCATCGCTCCTTCTTTTTTAGCATCTTCAATATTCATAATCTTCGTATTTACAGGAAGACCTGCAGCAATCTGCTCATTCACCATTGCTTCAACACGCGCAATCTCTTCCGGTGTCAATGCTGAGAAATGGGTAAAGTCAAAGCGAAGACGATCTTCACTTACATAGGAACCGGCTTGCTCTACATGGGTACCAAGTACGGTTCTTAGTGCTTTCTGAAGTAAATGGGTTGCACTATGATTCTTAGCAGTATTCGCTCTCTGTGTTGCATTTACTTGCAGAGTAACCTTATCCTTCACGCGGAAAATACCTTTGGTAACGGTTCCTACATGTCCGATTTTACCTCCTTGCAGTTTGATGGTATCTTCCACCTCAAATTCAGCATCCATCGTCTTGATGATACCAGTATCGGCAACCTGACCACCACTGGTAGCATAGAATGGTGTATCTTGTACAAGGATGGTTCCTTTCTGTCCTGCAACAAGCTCTTCCACCAATTCGGTTTCCGTAGTTAATACTGTAATTTCCGAATCATATGTTAAGTGTTCATAACCAACAAAATTGGAGGTAATTGCTGGATCGATCTGCTGATATACCGTTTCTTCAGCACCCATATAATTGGTCGTACCACGGGCGCTTCTTGCAGTCACTCTTTGTACTTCCATTGCATCCTTAAAGCCTTGTTCATCTACTTCAAAGCCTTTTTCTTCAAGGATTTCCTTAGTCAAATCGATTGGGAAGCCATAGGTATCATAGAGTTTAAATGCATTCTCACCGGAAAGAATTTTCTCGCCCTTATCTGACATTTCCTGTTCCATTTCGGATAGAATGTTTAATCCCTGGTCAATTGTTTTATTAAATTTCTCTTCTTCCAGGGTAAGCAGTTTAAGAATATATTCCTTCTTTTCCTCTAATTCCGGATAACCATCCTTACATTCCTCTATTACTGTCTTTGATAACTCAGCAAGGAAACATTCATTCATACCAAGCAATCTACCATGTCTGGCCGCACGGCGAAGCAATCTGCGGAATACATATCCTCTGCCTTCATTGGATGGAATAATACCATCGGAAGCCATAAATGTAACGGAACGGATATGATCCGTAATTAAACGGATGGAAACATCCGCCTTTGGATCTTTCTGGTAGGTAACTTTTGCAATCTGACATACCTTATCACGAATCGCTCTCATGGTATCGATATCAAAGATGGAGCTTACATCTTGGACTACCGTAGCAAGACGCTCAAGTCCCATACCGGTATCAATATTCTTCTGCTCCAGTTCCGTATAGTTACCCTTACCGTCGCCATTAAACTGGGTAAATACATTGTTCCATACTTCAATAAAGCGGTCGCATTCGCAGCCTACATGGCAATCCGGTTTACCGCAGCCATATTTTTCACCGCGATCATAATATATCTCAGAACATGGACCGCAAGGACCTGCGCCGTGTTCCCAGAAATTATCTGCTTTCCCCATACGATAGATACGGTCAGCAGGAATTC
>Ga0207747_1001681_pt1 | contig 14502 bp, 15 predicted proteins | sample HigsolmetaGSP11D_FD_184839 | JGI IMG/M metagenome (GOLD analysis project Ga0207747, IMG submission 184839) | High solid enriched microbial communities from the Joint BioEnergy Institute, USA - SP1-1-D (SPAdes) | ecosystem: Engineered > Bioreactor > SSF (Solid state fermentation) > Aerobic >...
GTGGCAGGTTCCCCGGCGGCCGGGGCTGCGATCGGCTCCGGCCGCTTGGCAGGCGGCGGCGCGGCGGCCACAGGGGTGGGCTCCGTCGTGTAGTCCGGCACGATGCGGGCCTGGTTGCCGGTGATGACCAGCACGCGCTGGCCGATGACCAGCGGCACCGCATCCCGCTGCGTGACCGAGAGCAGATCCCCCTTCTCGGTTCGGACCACGTATTCGAAGGCCTTGGTGTCCACGACCGTATGCTCGGCCGCCGTGCCGATCAGCCCGCCGACCAGCGCGCCGCTGACCCCGCCCAACGCCGAGAGGATGCCGCCCGGCGCCTGCGCGCCCAGCACGCCGCCGGCCGCCGCACCGGTGGCGGCGCCGGTGCTGCCCTCGGCGCTGATGTTCACCTCCCGCCGGCCGATGATCCGCCCCTGCTCCACCTTGTTCGCCTGCTGCACCGCATTGGTGGCATAGGTGTCCGGCGAGTAGCTGGACCCGCAGGCGGCGAGGAGGAGGCAGAGGGCCGGGAGGAGATAGGGTAGACGGGACAAGGGCAGGGCACCGTTCCGGTCAGGACGGGGCGTTGTCTAGAATTGATGGTCCGCCTTGTCATCCCGGAGTTGACCGGCGCCGCTGTCCGGCGTCGCTCGGTGGAAGTTGTGGCCTGGTCTCATCCCCCGTTTCATTTCGGAAAGTGCGCGGCGATATTCTGGAACCGCGCCGCCGCCGTCGGTCTTGTTTTCGGCATGGCTGAAAAACCATGCCCGGGCTTTGGCCGGCCAGCCCGGCAGGAAGCCCGCGCACCGCACTTCGGTTTCGGGCAGCGTGTCACGGGCGGCCTGTTGCACCCGATGCCGGAGGCGCCGCAACCCGCGCCGGCCCCGCCGGAATCCCTTGCTCCTGACCTCGCCCTGTGCTTTACGCCCCGCTTCCCTGCCGCCCGCGGAGGCATCGCGCGCGGCTATGCCCGCATGCGCCCACGGCATCCCGCCCCGGGCTCGGGCTGAGACAGCCAGAGGGAGATTCCATGCCTCTCTATGAATGCGTGTTCATCGCACGCAACGACGTCACGCAGCAGCAGGTCGAAGCCATCGCCGACCAGGTCGCCGCCACCCTCGCCGAGCAGGGCGGGGAGGTGAAGAAGCGCGAATACTGGGGTCTGCGCGGCCTCGCCTACCGCATCAAGAAGAACCGCAAGGGGCATTACATGCTCCTCGGCCTCGATGCCCAGCCCGCCGCGATGCAGGAAGTGCAGCGCCAGCTCAGCCTGCATGAGGACGTGCTGCGCGAGCTGACCATCCGGGTCGAGGAGATCGAGGAAGGGCCCTCCGCCATTCTCGCCCGCCGCGGCGACGACCGGGAGCGCGAGCGCGGCTTCCGTGGCCCGCGCCCGGCCGGCCGCTTCGCCTCCGGCCGCGGCCGCGACCGCGCCGATGAGCGCGAGGAATTCCGCGCCCGCCCGCGCGAGGAAATCGAAGCCACCATCGGCGGGGAGGAGTAAGCCGCCATGTCCGACACCACCACCCCGACCGAACTCAGCCCCGCCGCCCGCCGCCCGGCCGTCGGCGCCCGCCGGCCCTTCTATCGCCGCCGCAAGTCCTGCCCCTTCTCCGGCCCGAACGCGCCGAAGATCGACTACAAGGACGTGCGCCTGCTCTCCCGCTTCCTGTCGGAGCGCGGGAAGATCGTGCCGAGCCGCATCACCGCGGTCAGCGCGAAGAAGCAGCGGGAACTGGCCAATGCCATCAAGCGGGCCCGCTTCCTGGCGCTGCTGCCCTACGTCATCAACGACTAGAAACGGCCCCGGCCAGGATCAGGGAGCGTGGGCGCGGTGACGGCGATGCGGCCCCAGGGGCCACAGGGCGTGCTGGCAAATCCGGGGCTTCTGGCCGCGGGCGCGGCCGGCTGCGCCGCGGCCACCGCTGCGCTCTGGGCTTTCCGCGGCCTGCCGCTGGGCACTGCCCTGTTCTGGGCCGTGCCCTTCCCGCTCTTCGCCGCCGGCCTCGGCTTCGGGCCGGGGGCGGCGGTGGTCGCCGCGGCGCTCGCCACCCTGCTGGTGGCGGTGCTGGGCAGCGGGCTGGCAGCGCTGGTGGTGCTGGCGCTGTTCACCCTGCCGGTGCCGTTGCTGCTGCTTGCCGGCATGCGGGACGGGCGCTTCGCCCTCTCCCTGCCGCTGGCGCTGCTCGGGCTCTGGCCCATGGCGGTGCTGCTGGCCGCGGCCCTGTTCCTCTCCGGGGAGCAGGGGCTGGAGGCGGTGATGCGCAGCGCGGTGGAGACGGCGCTGACCCGCATGGGCGCGCAGGCTCCCGACGTGCTGGTGGCGGAGCTGGTGCGGGTGAAGGCGGCGGCAATCGGCTTCTGGACCGGGCTGGCGCTGCTGGCCAACGCCGCGGCGGCGCAGGGCTTCCTGGAGAAGCGCGGCTTGGCGCTGCTGGCCCGGCCGGACTGGACCGCGGTGCGGCTGCCTGCCTGGTATCCGCTGCTGCCGCCGGTGGCGGCGGTGCTGTTCCTGGCGGCGCCCGAGGGGGCGGATGCGATCCCCCTCTCCTCCCTGCTGCTGCTCCTGGTGCCGCTGTTCCTGCAAGGCATCGCGGGCGTGCATGCGCGGCTCCGCGGCCGCGCGGGGCGGGCGCCGATGCTGGCGCTGTTCTACCTGCTGCTGGTCCTGTTCCTGCAGCTCATGGGCCCGGCCCTGGTGGGGCTCGGCCTCTACGACCAATTCCGGCGGCGCCCGGCGCCGCGACAGATCTGACGAAAGGCCCAGGCCATGATCGAAGTCATCCTCATGCAGCGGGTCCCCAAGCTGGGGCAGATGGGCGAGCTGGTGAAGGTCCGCCCCGGCTATGCCCGCAACTACCTGCTTCCGCAGGGCAAGGCGATCCGCGCCAGCAAGGAGAACCTGGAGCGGTTCGAGAAGGAGCGCGCGCAGCTTGAGGCGCAGAACCTGAAGCGCCGCGAGGAGGCCGAGCGGATCGCCGAGCGCGTCGCCGGCCTGTCCGTGGTCATCATCCGCTCGGCGGGGGAGAGCGGCAGCCTCTACGGCTCCGTCTCCGCGCGCGACATCGCCGATGCCTGCAAGGAGGCCGGCCTGACGGTGAGCCGCCAGCAGGTCCTGCTGGAGCATCCGATCAAGACGCTCGGCCTGACCACGGTGCAGGTGGAGCTGCATCCGGAGGTGCACATCCCCGTCACGGTGAATGTGGCACGCAGCCCGGAGGAGGCCGAGAAGCAGGCCCGCGGCGAGGAGATCGCCCGCGAGGAGGAGCCGACCCTGGAAGAGGAACTGCGGGCCGAGATCGGCGCCGCGGTCGAGGAGCAGCGCTAGGCCGTTCCGGCTCGTCCGGCCGGGATATGGAAGGGGGCCGCGAGGCCCCCTTCGCAATTCAGCCCTTCGGAAAGTCGTAGAGTTCCGCAGGGTTCTCCACCAAGACCCGGTGGCGAGCCGCCTCGTCGGGCACCCAGACGGAAAGCAGGTCGAAGAGCACTGCGTCGTCCGGCTTCTTGTCCGCAGGCTCGGTCGGGTGCGGCCAGTCACTGCCCCAGACCATGCGCTGCGGCGCCGCCTGGAACAGGGCCCTCGCCACCGCCGTGCTGTCCTCATAGCCGGGCGGTCCCGACTTGCTATCGAAATAGGCGCCGGACAGTTTCACCCAGGTGTTGCCCTTGTCGAGCAACCGGCGGATTACGGCGAAGGCCGGGTGGTTCACGCCCTGCGGCTGCGGCAGGCGGGCGCGGTGGTCGAAGACGATGCGACTCGGTAGGCGCATGAACATGTCGCCCGCCTGGGCGATCTGGTCGCCCAGCATGTGCATCTGCACATGCCACCCCATCGGGGCCACCCGGCGCGACAGCGGCTCCACCATGTCGATCGTCGTGGCGCCGGCCTGGACTAGGTTGAAGCGGATGCCGCGCACGCCGGCCTCATGCATCCGGCGCAGTTCGTCATCCGCGACGGAGGTGTCCACGACCCCGACCATGCGCGCGCGCTCCAGCCCGCCGAGCTTCGGGATCAACCCCATATAGGCGCGGTTGTCGGTGCCATAGGTGGAAGGCTGCACCAGCACGCAACGGGAGAGGCCGAGCCGGCGCTGCAGCGCCTTGTAGTCCTCGACCGAGGCTTCGGGCGGCTTCAGCACGGCGTTCGGCGCCACCGGGAAGCTCGAATCATAGATGTGGAAATGACAGTCGGTGGCGTTGGCGGGGGCACGCAGCTTCGGCGCCTCGGTACCGGCGGAATGGCGAACCTGTTGTTGCTGTTGCGCACCAGCCGGGCTTGCAGCCATCGCGCTTCCGGCGGCAAGCGCCGCTGTGCCGAGCAGCACCTGACGACGGTTCGGCATCGAATGGGTCGTCATGCTTTCCTCCCTCGCCCCTGTCCCTGCGGGGCGCTCCGGAAGCCTAAAGTATTCTGGGCACGCCTCACGCAACGCACGGAGACGTGCACGGAAAGCGACGGTCAGGCCGGGATGGGTAGGGGGCCAACCCTCATCTAAGCTATCGGCCGAAGGAGGAGCCGATCATGCAGTCAAGGATGTCCCTGCCCCGGGCCGCCCCGGATGCGCAGCAGGCGGTGCTGGCACTCCACGCCTATGTCGAGGGATGCGGGCTGGAGCACAGCCTACTGGAGCTGGTGAAAATCCGCGCCTCCCAGATCAATGGCTGTGCCTTCTGCCTGCACATGCATGTGCGCGATGCGCGGAAGGCCGGCGTCTCGGAGGACAAGCTGGCGGTGCTGCCGGCCTGGCGCGAATCGCCACTCTTCTCGGAGCGGGAGAGGGCGGCGCTGGAATGGACCGAGGCGCTGACCCTGATCGCCAACAACCACGTCCCTGATGCCGTCTACGAAGCGGCCCGCGCACAATTCTCCGAAGCGGAACTCGGCAAGCTGACGGTGGCGATCGGGCTCATCAACACCTGGAACCGCATCGCCATCGCCTTCCGCTACGTCCATCCAGCCTGAACGAAGAAAGGGCGCGGTCCCTTGCGGCACCGCGCCCCCTTTGCCCTCGCCCTTGCGGGCCGGCGGCTTACGCCGCCTTGGCCATCCCGCGCAGCACGTAGTGCAGGATGCCGCCGTTCTTGTAGTACTCGACCTCGTCGGCGGTATCGACGCGGCAGAGCACCTGGGTCTTGTCCACGCTGCCATTCGGCCGGTGGATCACCAGCTCAAGCTGCATCCGCGGCTTCAGATCCTCGAGGCCGAGGATGTCCAGCACCTCCTCGCCGGTGATGCCGAGGCTCTTGCGGTCCTGGCCGTTCAGGAAGGTCAGCGGCAGCACGCCCATGCCGACGAGGTTGGAGCGGTGAATGCGCTCGAAGCTCTCGGCGATCACCGCCTTCACGCCCAGCAGGAAGGTGCCCTTCGCCGCCCAGTCGCGGGAAGAGCCGGTGCCGTATTCCTTGCCGCCGAAGACCACCAGCGGCACGCCCTCCTTCTTGTAGCGCATCGCCACGTCGTAGATCGGCGCCACATCGCCGGAGGGATAGTGCTTGCTGATGCCGCCCTCGACGCCCGGCACCATCTCGTTGCGGATGCGGATATTGGCGAAGGTGCCCCGCATCATCACTTCATGGTTGCCGCGGCGGGAGCCGTAGCTGTTGAAGTCCGCCTGCCGGACCTGGTGCTCCAGCAGATAGGCACCCGCGGGCGAGTTCTTGCGGATGCTGCCGGCCGGGGAGATGTGGTCGGTGGTGATGGAATCGCCCAGCACCGCCAGCACCCGCGCGCCGCGCACGGATTCCAGCGGCTTCACCTCGGCCGTCATGCCCTCGAAATAAGGCGGGTTCTGCACATAGGTGGAGCCGCTGTTCCAGCGATAGGTGTCGCTGTCGGCCTCGACCCGGATCGCCTGCCACTGCTTCGGACCCTTGAAGACGTCGGCATAGCGTTCCTGGAACATCTTCCGGCTCAGGACGCTGTTGATGACGTCCGACACCTCCTTCTGCGTCGGCCAGATGTCCTTCAGGTAGACCGGCTGGCCATCCTTGCCAGTGCCGATCGGCTCCTTGGTCAGGTCCTTGGTGATGGTGCCGGCCAGGCCATAGGCGACAACCAGCGGCGGGCTCGCCAAGTAGTTGGCGCGGACGTTCGCGTGGACCCGGCCCTCGAAATTCCGGTTGCCCGAGAGAACGGAGACGGCGACCAGCTTGTTGTTCTCGATCGCATCCACGATCGGGTCCGCCAGCGGGCCGCTATTGCCGATGCAGGTGGTGCAGCCATAGCCGACGGTCTGGTAGCCGAGCTTGTCCAGATACTTCTGCAGGCCGGACTTCTCCAGATACTCCGTCACCACCTGGGAGCCGGGGGCGAGCGAGGTCTTCACCCAGGGCTTCACCTTCAGCCCCTTCTCCACCGCCTTCCGCGCCACCAGCCCGGCCGCAACCAGCACGGAGGGGTTGGAGGTGTTGGTGCAGGAGGTGATGGCGGAAATCACCACATCGCCATGGCCGAGGTCGTAATCCGCGCCCTCGACCTTCACCCGCTTCGTGGCTTCGTCGCCCGGCACGCCCATGGTCCCGGCAGCGAGGTCCTTGGCGAAGGCGGCGGCGGCATTGGCCAGCGCCACCCGGTCCTGCGGCCGCTTCGGCCCGGCCAGCGAGGGTTCGACGGTGGAGAGGTCCAGCTCCAGCGTATCGGTGAAGACCGGCTCCGGGGCGCTGCTGTCGCGCCACAGGCCCTGGGCCTTGCAGTATTGCTCGACCAGCCGGATGCGGTGCTCGTCGCGGCCCGAGAGGCGCAGGTAGTCCAGCGTGATGTGGTCCACCGGGAAGAAGCCGCAGGTGGCACCGTATTCCGGGGCCATGTTGCCGATGGTGGCGCGGTCCGCCAGCGGCAGGTCGTCCAGGCCAGCGCCGTAGAATTCCACGAACTTCCCGACCACGCCCTTCTTGCGCAGCATCTGGGTGACGGTCAGCACCAGGTCGGTGGCGGTGACGCCCTCGCGCAGCTTGCCGGTCAGCTTGAAGCCGATCACGTCCGGGATCAGCATGGCGATGGGCTGGCCGAGCATGGCCGCCTCCGCCTCGATACCGCCGACGCCCCAGCCGAGTACGCCCAGGCCGTTCACCATGGTGGTGTGGCTGTCCGTGCCGTAGCAGCTATCCGGATAGACATAGGTGTCGCCGGCGTCCTGCATGGTCCAGGCCACCTGCGCCAGGTATTCCAGGTTCACTTGGTGGCAGATGCCGGTGCCGGGCGGCACGACGCGGAAATTGTTGAAGGCGCTCTGGCCCCAGCGGAGGAATTCGTAGCGCTCGCCATTGCGCTCGAACTCGATGTCCACGTTCTTCTGCAGCGCGTCCCTGGTGCCGAAGACATCGACCATGACGGAGTGGTCGATCACCAGGTCCACCGGCACCAGCGGGTTCACCCGGCGCGGGTCGCCGCCCAGCTTGATGATGCCGTCGCGCATCGCCGCCAGGTCCACCACGGCGGGGACACCCGTGAAGTCCTGCATCAGGATGCGGGCAGGGCGGAAGGGGACTTCCTTCTCGGAATGGCCCGAAGGCAGCCAGGCGGCAATCGCCTTGGCGTCGTCCACCTTGTAGCTGCGCCCGTCCTCGTAGCGCAGCACGTTCTCCAGCAGCACCTTCAGGCTGAAGGGCAGGCGGGAGATGTCGCCGATGGCCTTGGCCGCCTCGGGCAGGCTGAAGTAGTGGTAGGTCTTGCCGTCCACCGTGAGGGTGCGGCGGGTCTTCAGGCTGTCCTGCCCGATCATCCGCATGATCCGGTACCCTTCTGCTCGTCGCGCCGGTCCGGCGCGTCACCGGCGGGGTTTAAGCATGGCAGGGGTTGACGGTCCACGGGGCGCCCCCCATTCGGACCGGCCCGCGAATGGGCCCAGGACGCGGTGGGGAATGCTGGAGGCACGGGAACTTGCCTGTCTGCGCGGCGAAAGGGTCGTCTTCGCCGGCCTGTCCTTCGCCCTGGAGGCGGGGGCGGCGCTGCTGCTGACCGGGGCGAACGGCGCCGGCAAGTCCAGCCTGCTGCGGCTGCTGGCCGGGCTGATCCCGCCGGCGGAGGGGATGCTGCTCTGGCAGGGGCAGGACGCGCTGGCGGACCGCGCCACCCATGCGCGACGGTTGCGCTATCTCTCGCATCAGGATGCGTTGAAGCCGGCCCTGACGGCGCGGGAGAACCTGGCCTTCTTCGCCCGGCTCTGGGGCGGGAATGCGGAGGCGGCGCTGGCGGCGCTGGACCTGCTGCCCCTGGCCGACCTGCCGGCGCGCGTGCTTTCGGCCGGGCAGAAGCGGCGGCTGGCCCTGGCGCGCCTTGCCCTGGGGGCCGATGCGCCGCTCTGGCTGCTGGATGAGCCGACGGTCGGGCTGGATACGGCCTCGGTAGCGCGGCTCGGGGCGCTGCTGGCCCGGCACCGGGCGGCAGGCGGGATGGTGATCGCCGCAACGCATCTGCCGCTGCCGCTGCCGGATGCGCGGGAACTGCGGCTGTGAGGGCCTGGCTCGCCCTTCTGGCGCGCGAATTGCGCCTGGCGCTGCGCCATCCGGCGGACACGCTGGCGGCCGTGATGTTCTTCGTGCTGGTGGCGGCGCTGTTCCCCTTCGGCATCGGTCCGGCGCCGGAGGCGCTGGCGCGCCTCGCCCCCGGCGCGCTGCTGGCCTCGGCGCTGCTGGCGGCGCTGCTGCCGCTGGACAGGCTGTTCGGCGCCGATGCGGAGGACGGGTCGCTGGACCAGCTTCTGCTCTCGGGCCTTGGCCCGGCAGCAGTGGCGGCGGCCAAGGCAACGGCGCATTGGCTGACCACCGGGCTGCCGCTGCTGGCGGCGACGCCGATCGCCGCGGCCATGCTGAACCTGCCGGTGGAAGCCTGGCCGGCGGCGATCGCGGCACTGGGGCTGGCGGCGGCGTTCCTGTCGCTGCTCGGCACGGCGGGGGCGGCGCTGACGCTCGGCGCACGGCGCGGCGGGGTGCTGCTGCCGCTGCTGGTGCTGCCGCTGGCGATCCCCGCCGTGATCTTCGGTGCCGCGGGGATCGAGGCCGCGGCGGCCGATCTCTCGCCGCGGCCCTATCTGCTGCTGCTGGCGGCCCTGGTGGCCGCCGCCCTGCCCCTGGCGCCGCTGGCGGCCGGGGCGGCGCTCAGGGGGGAGTGACCTCCTACCCTTCCAGGATCGAGGCGTGCGCCAGGCTGCTCAGGATATCCATGCGCCGGCCATGGAATTCCTCCGTCTGCCGGCAGTTGGACAGGAAGGCGAAGGAGACGCCGGAGACCGGATCCGCCCAGCAATAGGAGGAGCCGACTCCTCCATGCCCGAAGGTCCGCGGATGGGCGATGGTGCCGAGGCCGCGCGCCACCGGCGTCTCCCCGCGCGAATGCGGGCCGATGCCGCGATGCATGGGCAGGCCCATATACTCGTCCACCCGGTCGCCGGTGAAATTGCGGGTGACGAATTCGATCATGCGCGGGGAGAGCACCCGTACCCCGTTCAGCACGCCGCCTTGCGCAAGCATCTGGTAGAAGGCCGCCATGGCGCGGGCCGAGCCATAGCCGCCGCCACCCGGAATGCCGGCCTTGCGGCCTGCCGGCGTGGTTTCCGGCAGGCGCGGGGTGAATTTCCCTCCCTGCGGCGGGTCGTAGATATCGGCGGCGCGGTTGTGCTGGTCCTCCGGCAGGCCGACGAATAGCTCGTCCGCCAGGCCGAGCGGCTCGGTCACGCGCTGACGGATGAAGTCGCGGAAATCCTGGCCGGTGATCGCCTCGATCAGCACCGCGGCGACCCAATGCGCGGCGGCCGGGTGGTACTGCACCTTGGATCCGGGCGTCCATTCCAGGGTGAAGTCGCAGACCGTGCGACGCAGCAGGTCATGGTCAGCCCAGGCCGCTTCCGGCACGACGGCAGAGGGGAAGCCACCCTGATGCGTCAGCAATTGCAGGACGGTGATGCCGCCCTTGCCATTGGCCTCGAAGCCCGGGACGTGCTGAGCGATGGTGTCGCTGAAGCGGAGCTTGCCGTCCTCCACCAGCATCCAGACCGCGGCGGCGGTGACGACCTTGGTGTTGGAGTAGAGCAGGAACAGGCTGCGCGCATCGGCCGGCTGGGCCGGTTCCACCCGTGCCAGGCCGAAGCTGCGGAACAGCGCCAGCTTGCCATGCCGTGCCACGGCGATCTGGGCACCGGGATGGTGCCCCTCCGCGATGTGCTGCTGGACAAGCGCGCAGAGCCGCTCCAGCGGCCGCGGATCGAGGCCGAGCGCCTCCGGATTCGACTCAGGCAGCGGGAAGCTCATGGCGTTTCTCCCTTTCATATCCAGGTGGTCTCACGACTCCGCTCCCGCAGCGCCGGCATCACCTCCTCGGCGAAGAGCCTGGCGCTGCGCAGCGATTCCGCATGGGTCAGGTCGCCGAAGGCGAAGCGGCTGACCAGGTAGTTCACCCCTGTCTCCCTCACCTGCCGCAGCAGCGCGTCGCGCACTTCCGCGACGGTGCCGGCGAAGGCCATGCCGGCCGCCATGGCATCCGCGAAATCCTCCGGCACGCGGGCGAATTGCGGGCTGGTGCCGTGCCGGCGCCAGAGCTGGTGGAAGCTCTCATGGTAGCGGCGCCAACCGCGGCGCGCCGCCTCCATTGCCTCCGCGCCGCTTTCCGCCAAGACCACGGCGCGGCTGACGCCAAGCCGGGGCAGCGCCGCCTCGGAACGCCCCATTGCGGCCCATTCGGCGCGGTACCGTGCAACGATGTCGCGCACCCTCTCCGCCGGCGCGTTGCAAACCAGATTCACGCCATGCCGTGCCGGCCAGACCGCGGCTTCCGGCGTCGCGCAGGCATACCAGAGCGGTGGATGCGGCTGCTGCATCGGCCGCAGCACCATGGGCACGTCATGGCATCGCCAGAAGCGCCCCTCGAAATTCACCACATCGCGGGTGAGCGCCTGCAAAAGCAGGTCCAGCGCCTCCCGGTACATGGCCGGCGCCTCCGCCGGCTCGATGCCGTGGTAGCGCAGCTCATGCGGCGAGATGCCGCGGCCGACGCCCAGCTCGAAGCGGCCGCCGCTCATCTGGTCGAGCATCGCGACCTCCTCCGCCACCTGCAGCGGATGGCGGAGCGGCAGGATGTAGACCAGTGGCCCGAAGCGCAGCCGCCTGGTCCGCTGCGCCAGGGCGGAGAGGAACACGCCGGTCGCCGGGGTCAGGGAAAGCGGCGTCGCATGGTGCTCGCTGACATGGTAGCTGTCGAAGCCGGCGCGGTCGTAGAATTCGCAGAGTTGCAGCCGGCGCTCGAGATGCTCCGGCAGGGACAACGGGCCGCGGTCGTTCTGGTCGAAGATGCCGAAGCGCATGCCTTCTCCCTCTGGCCGGGAGGGGAGCCTATCAGCCCCCGCGGGATGCGCCAGCCTCCATCCGCCACCCCTCCGGCCGGACCGTCCTCACGCCTGTGATGGCGCCCCTGCCCCATGCGGCCGCACCGTCAGGGTCAACCGCGCGCCGCCGGTAGTGTTCCATTCGACGCTGGCCGAGAGCTGCCGCGCCAGCGCCTCGATGATGCGCATCCCCGTGCCACCGCCGGGCTCCACCGGCAGCCCCCGGCCATCGTCCCACAAGGTCAGGCGGGTGGCGCCGCCCTTCCGTGGCTCCAGCGTCAGGCCGATGGTACCCACCGCGCCCCGGAAAGCGTGCTTCAGGCTGTTGGTGACGAACTCGTTCACGATGAGGCCGAGCGGCGCGGCCTGGTCGGGGGAGACGACCAGCTTCTTCACCTCCAGCACCAGGCGGATCCGTGCATCCTCGTCGTCATGGAAGCGCAGCAGGGTGCCGGCCAGCTCCGTCAGGTAGGCGCCGAGATCGACCCGGTCCACCTCGCCGCCCATATAGAGCTTGTCGTGCAGCAGGCGCAGCGCGCCCACGCGCTGGCCGACGGAGCGCAGTGCCCGCCGCGTCTCCTCATGCTCGCTGCGCCGGAGCTGCACCTGCACCAGCCCGACGATGACCTGCAGGTTGTTCTTGACCCGGTGCTGCAATTCCCGCAGCAGTCGCGCATTGTCATCCGCCCGCCGCCGCAGTTCCTCCGAGGCGCGGAACCGCCCGACCGCGGCGCTGAGCATGTTCGCATAGGTGCGCAGGAAGGCGATGTCCTGTGCCGAGAAGGGGCCAAGGCTGCGGCGGTCCACCTCCAGCACGCCATAGGGCGGGCCGGAGTCCGGGCCGAGGATCACGACATTCGCCAGGGACCGGACGCCGTGCTCGCGCACGAAGCCCGGGATGGCGAAACGGTCCTCCCGTTCCGTATCGGGGGAGATCACCGGCTCTCCCGTCCGCAGCGCGTAGGTCGCGCCGGAGTCCTCCTCCGGCCGGATCATCACGGCGCCGACGATGCCAGGGCGCCAGCCGACGCCGGCGCGCACCAGCAGGGTCCTGCCGTCGCGCTGCAATTCCAGGACCTTGGCAAGCCCAGTGCCGAGCCCCTCCGCGACCAGGCGGCAGGCGTCCTGCAGGATCTCCTGCAGATCGTCCGAACGCAGCACCAGTTCGCCGAAACGGGCCAGAACCGTCTGATGCGCAAGCAGCTTGTCCCGGTCCGTTTCGTCCTGCTCGGCCATGCCGCAGCAAAGCGCCGGCTGGCGCAGGGTTCCGCCCGTCTCACCAAGGCCTGTCCGCAAAGGGCATCGGATCGCTCCCTTAGGGAGCGATCTCCCCGCCCCACCCATTTGCAGACCGGCCTAGATGGCGAAGTTCAACGGCTCCGCCGCCGGGCGCCGCAGCCCGGCGGCCTGGGCCCGGCGCAGCAGGCTCTCCAGAGTCAGCGCCGCCAGCCTCTCCCGCAGCCCCGTATCCAGCTCCTGCCAGAGCGGCGCTACCACCGCGGCCTGAAGGGCGCCGGAGAGCGCCTCCTCGCCCGGCCCTTGCCCCTCCGCCACCGCATCGATGATGTCCAGCAGCCGGATGTCACGGGGGCGGCGGGCCAGGCGATAGCCGCCGCGCGGACCGCGCAGGCTCTCCAGCAGCCCGGCGCGGGAGAGAGCCTGCAGCACCGGCTCCAGCCCCCGCCGCGCCGCGCCCAGCCGTTCGGCGATCTCCGCGGCTCCGGCCAATTGCCCTGCGCGGCCGGCATGGAAGGCCACGTCCAGCGCGACGGCGATGGCGGTCAGGGCCCGGTCCCGGCGAAGCAGCACTGCGTATTTTCTCCCTATCGCCGGGCTAAAATACGCCGCCGATCCGTGGTAATCCACCTCCCGTCATGGACAGCCCCCCCGCCCCCGCCGCGCGCGGCCGCCTTTATGGCAGCGTGCTGGAGATCATCGGCGCTACCCCCCTGGTCCGCCTGCCGCGGCTGGAAGCCGCCGAGGGCTTGGCCACGCGCCTGGCCCTGAAGCTCGAATTCCAGAACCCGCTCGGCTCGGTGAAGGACCGGATCGGCCTGGCGATGGTCGAGGCGGCGGAGCGCGAGGGGCTGATCCGCCCCGGCAAGTCCACCCTGGTCGAGCCGACCTCCGGCAATACCGGCATCGCATTGGCCTTCGTCGCCGCCGCCAAGGGCTACAGGCTGATCGTGGTGATGCCGGACGGCGCGAGCATCGAGCGGCAGAAGATGATCCGGCTGATGGGCGGCAAGGTGGAGCTGACCCCGGCCAGGCGCGGCATGGCCGGCGCCATCGCGCGGGCGGAGGCGATCGTCGCCTCCACCCCCGGCGCCTGGATGCCGCGGCAATTCGACAACCCCGCCAACCCCGCCATCCACGCCGCCACCACGGCGGAGGAGATCTGGGCCGATACCGGCGGCGCGGTGGATGTGGTGGTGGGCGGCATCGGCACCGGCGGCACGGTGACCGGCATCGCCCGCACCCTGAAGCCGCGCCGCCCCTCGCTGCGCGTGATCGGGGTGGAACCGGCCGAGAGCGCCGTCCTCTCCGGCGACGAGGCAGGCCCGCACGACATCCAGGGCATCGGCGCCGGCTTCTGCCCCGCGGTGCTGGAGCTCGGCCTGCTGGACGGGGTGGAGCGGGTCTCGGAACGCGACGCCTTCGCCGCCGCCCGCCGCTGCGCCGCGACCGAGGGGCTGCCCATCGGCATCTCCTCCGGCGCCGTGCTGCATGCGATGCTGGGGATCGCACGGGACCCGAAGCTGGAGGGCGGGCTGGTGGTCGGCATCGCGGCGAGTTTCGCGGAACGTTACCTCTCCACCGAACTCTTCACCGGGCTCTGATGCCCGGCTTCCTCCGCCCGGCCCTGGCCGGAGCCGCCGCCACCTGCTCGGGCAACGGGCTGGCGCGTTTCGCCTATGTGCCGATCTTCCCGGCCATGGTCACCGCTGGCTGGGTGGATGGGGGCGAGGCCGGGATGCTCGGGGCGGCGGCCCTGGCCGGCTACCTGTTCGGCACGCTGGGCGGGCGGCGGGCGGCGCTGCGACTCGGCGTGCCGGGGGTGCTGGATCTCGGCATGGGGCTGGTGGTGCTCTCCATGGCAGCCTGCGCCTGGAATGGCGGCTTCTGGTGGCTGATGGGCTGGCGCGGCATGGCCGGCGTCGCCGGCGGGCTGCTGATGGCCCTGGCCGGGCCGGCGACCCAGGCC
>Ga0207747_1001691_pt1 | contig 14408 bp, 14 predicted proteins | sample HigsolmetaGSP11D_FD_184839 | JGI IMG/M metagenome (GOLD analysis project Ga0207747, IMG submission 184839) | High solid enriched microbial communities from the Joint BioEnergy Institute, USA - SP1-1-D (SPAdes) | ecosystem: Engineered > Bioreactor > SSF (Solid state fermentation) > Aerobic >...
TTCCTTATCCTCGACAAAAACTTCTAATCTTGTTCCGTCCTCACGTTCCGGGCCAAGGCCGATAAGCGCGGTTACGATATTTGAAAAGTCTTCTTTCCGTTCAATACCGATCAGGTCTTTCCCGAATTCAACCTCACGCCCACGCCACATGCCGACACGTTCGACGAGATCAACATAACGACGAACGACTTTGTTTCCGTCCACTTCTACACGGAAATGCAGTTCGAGATCAGATTCGCTTGCAATACGTTTCAAAAACAAATACGGGTTCGTGTGTTCTTCTATAACAAATGTTCTCGTCCCAACATTCGCTATTGTGCCGGCTTCCCATTCCGTACCACCAATCGCGTGGCTGACGGCAGTTGAAACGGTTTGATTTGACAATATTTGAGGTTTGATGACTTTCGCCTTTGTAAGCGTGATATACGTTGCGCTTGTGTAGACTTTGACAAACGAACCACCGTTCGAATCACGGTATTTCCGTGTGTTTTCAATCACAAATTCAATATATTTGCCATCTTCATCAGGAATAACAATACGATTTCGTTTCAAGAGGTGTTCGGAATACCGTTTATTTGCAAACGTTACAAAATCGAACGTTTCAAGGGTGTCTTTCAAAGATTTATAGTGATTGTCTTCCCAAAATTCATCTTCATCTATGACATCAAGAATCCTGTCTGTTTGCGAATCTATTATGTGAATCAAAAGCACTCACCTCCCTATAAGAAACGTTCTCGGAATCTAGTTCGAACAGCGAGCGAGTTTGACGGCATGACAACAAATTTGTTTTGGCCTTTTTGGAGCTTGAAATATCGAGCACCAAAATCCTTTAGATCGTTTCGAGCCTCGCCGTTTATTAATATTTTTTTTTCTACATGGTCAAACGTAATAATATCACCCGGTTGAGCGATGTAAGGCGTCTGATCGACCGTTGCTTTTTGTAAAGCGTATGCCCGGATGCGATTAATTCGCGCAAAAAATTCCGAACCCCCCACTTGACCAGGGTAACCATATGAACCGAACGTACCAATATGAATTTGAACGTATTTTAATCGTCCTAAATACGTTCCGACCGAATCGATGTAAGGAACTTTCAAAGTTTGATAGTGTGTCCCCTTATCGTTTATTCTCGCGGTATAAAATTCGAATGTATTCCCTTCTCGCCGCATCCGAACAACTCCACGGTAATAATCCCAATTGTTAAATTGATAGTTTTTTCCGCTAATCATATAATGAACGTTATCTCCAACGTATGGACCATACCGACCCTCGGCTGCAATTCGATAAAAGCTAGGACTGTTATCCCAAATATTCATTTTTCCTATTACATTCATCGATTCGTCAAACAAATAAAATTCAATACGAAACGTCTCGTTAACGCGGTTTGTTTGAGCCTCGCAGAGCATTTCTACTTCAAAATCTTGCGTAACAGGCACTTCTTTAATTAGCGCCGGACCGTGCCAACGTTCGCCTGTTCCATAGCTGGCGACAGTAATTCCGACACCATCAGTACTAAATGACCCTGTGACTACTGCGTCTACTGCGTCAATTTGCGTTGGGTTTTTTGACCAAGTGTCTAAGGTCTCCCCTCTCTCATCTAAAATAAGCGTTCGTGTGTTGACGGTTGTTTGTTCCGCATCTGCCGGCTTCCCGATCATCATGTACTCTTCGTTTTGATTTTGAATCATAGCGAACGTGATGGGTTGAAGCACTTCCATTTCAAAAATCGGATCACCCGGCGCTGTTCCGTTGTAATCTAACGAAACGACATCGGACGGGAAAATGGCTTCTTTTTCAGGTCCGTACAGATACGGATCAAGCATAGTGAGCGTGATTTCAAATTCACCGTCTGAATCGCTCAAGTTTTCAATATCATATTCCCCTTCTTGCAGGACAAAAATTTCTTTATCTGGTGCAATATCTCGAATGATTGAAAAAGGCTCTTCGCTGTAAAACAGTTCAAAAATTTTGTGTTTCATTTCATCAAATTCTTGCAAATCATCAGCCTCGATTTGAAGAGCAATACGGACGTGCCTTTCTTCTTCCTGCGTACCAACAAGATAAGCTCCTGGTCTACCAGGAACAACTAATTTGTTCCTGGTAGGGTTGGGAGAATAGATATGGAAAGATGATACCCATATGCCTAGTTCGTGCATATCGTATATTTTTCCATCTTTTTTAACAATGAAATTTAATCTACTTTTCATCATCATCTACTCCCCCTAAATCTAGCTTCTCTGCCGGTAAAGAAGTCGATGTTTTCTTTTACCGGTCTCCAAATTACACTGCCTACTTTTTGTCCATCTAAGTAAACATCAGACGATTCAATGTTGATATTAATCATTTCTCTTAAACTTGCACTATTAGCCAAAGCTTGACTTAAATTGTTTTGATAATCCATTGTTTTTGCAATCATAGCTCCAATCTTACCTAAAACTGAATCTGTTAATGGTAGAATCGCTTCTGCCCCAGCTTCACCAACTCCTTGTAACCCCGCATTAGCTGTATTGAAAATAGTTGGCTTCTTGAAGATACCACCTTCTGCATTCCAGCTTACTTTCAACTTCGGAACTTGCGGCGGAGTTAAACTAAACTTCCCTTGTATGCTAAATTTCGGCAATTTCGGTAGCTGGATTTTCGGTATTTTTAGTTTCAATCCGCTGAAAAAGCCTTTGATTTTATCTACTGCCGTTTTGATCGTATTTTTTGCTGATTCAACCGGGCTTGTCATCGCGCTTTTTATGTTATTCCAAACACTTGTTGCCGTTGACTTAATGCTGTTGAAAACATTTGAAATCGTAGAACGAACTCCGTTAACGACATTAGAAATAGTTGATCGAATGCCATTCCAAATGCTCGAAATTATCGATTTTATACCGTTCCAAACAGAAGAGGTGATTGATTTGATAGTATTCCAAGCTGTTCGAATAACCGTTTTAACAACGTTAATTGCTGAAGATATGACTGTTTTGATTATGTTCCAAACGCTAGACGTGATGTTTTTGATTGCATCCCAAGCGCCTTTCCAATCGCCTTTCAGTACGGAAGTAAACAGCTTGATGACATTCGTGATGATTTTTATAACGTTTTGTATGACTTTCAAAACAGTCGGAAAAACAATTTGAACAATTCGCAAAATGAATTGAATAGCCGGAACTAAGACTGTTCTGATAATAGTTGCTGCCAATTTTAAGACAGTTATGACGATTGGAATAACAGCTTTAATAATACTCAAAATTAACGGAAAGACTGTTTGAACTGCTTGTAAAATCAATGGGATGATCGTTTTAGCGATCTGCAAAACGATCGGAATAATCGATAACAATAGTTGCAAAACAATCGGGATAACCAGCTGTATGATTTGCAAAATGATCGGAAATACAGCTTGAACAGCTTGCAGAAGCACCGGCAATACGCTAGTCACAATTTGAAGAACGATCGGAATGATTGCTTGAATTAGCTGCGTAATGACCGGTAACACGGACATAGCAATTTGCAAGATAACCGGCAATATAGATGCAAAAGTATTGGCCAATTGCGGCAGCAACGCTGAAATGATTTGCAAAACACTTTGTGCCAATTGACCAAACACTTGACCGAGCGCTAACCCCAATTCAGCTAGAGCTTGTCCGAGCTGCAGTAACGCCGGCTGTAATTGTTGAAAACTTTGAGCCAATATTGTGCCAGTTTGTTGGAATTGCGGAGCTAATTCCGCAAACATTATTGCAAATTCATCAAAAACCGGCTGCAATGCTGCCAAAACATTGCTTACCAACGATAAGATACCTTGAAAAACAGGCGTTAAGGATGTTAGCAAACCTCCTCCTGCCTGGACGATAGACGCAAAAACAGTGCCTAAACTAGATGCCAAACTTGATAAAGTTGGGCCCAGCGAACTCAATAGGCCTGTCACAGTCTTCACTAATGCCGCAAATACTGTTCCCAATGATGAGCCAACGTTTTCAAAAACCGGTTTCATCTTTTGAAAAGCGTTCATGAGCTGAATCAAAATAGGCTGAATAGCTTGAACAATAGCATTCCAAGCATTAGAGATGACCTTTCTCGCTTCTTCATTTTGTGCAATAAACATGATGAGATGCGGTAAGAACATCATAAACAGCGTACCGAGCAATCTGAATGGTCCTGCAAGCAATCCGAATGTTTTTCCAAGTATCCCAACACGTGCATTTGCTGCAGCTGCTGTGGCCCCAAGCCTGGACAAAGATGCAGTATAGGCATTTGTTGACGCAGTGGCTTTTGTTGAACTGACTGAGAAAATCTGAAATTTTTTCATCAATACAGCTATACCTATCCCAATTTGCCCAAACATTGCAAGAATTGGGCCTAAAGCCCCCAGCAGTAATCCGAAAATAACAATCAGATTTTGAATGACAGGATGCATACCATTGAATTTTTCAACAAATCTTTCCACGTAAGGGATAGCGCCGTTAAGTATGTCTAGCACACGTGATCCAAACGGAGCTAGAGCTGATAGCAATTTTCGGATTGTCGCCTGCGCCTTCTGACTAAGCGACTGTTCCATTGTGTCTCCGAGCTCCGAAATGGCGTTTTGATATCCCTTCAAAGCATTTGTTTGGTTATCAAGCGAATACATAACATCCGCTTCAAGATCTTCCCATTTTGTTCCGAAAAGGGATACACCGATTTGGTTAGCTTTTACCTGGTCATCCATCTTCTCAAGTTCTGGAATGACCACATTGAACACATCGGCAACAGTCGCTTTTCCAGCCAAGAAATCATTCCACACCTGCTGAGTTTTGGAGCTCATTTGAGCCATAGCCTCAGCTGTCGTCTTGGATCCGTCTTTTATACGGATCTGAAATTCTTTCATTACGTCATTGACGTAATCAAGGTTATATGCGCCATTTTTAGTACCGTTTATTAGGATGTTGAAATATTCCTCGGCACTAAATCCCATCTGCTTGAATAACGGTGCATATTCTGAAACATTGTCAAACAGTTCGTTTGAGAGATTCAGTCCGTTTTGTGCACCTTTTGTCAACAATCCGAAAGCCTCATTAGCGCTCAAGCCAAAATTGATCATCAGCTGATTAGCACCGCGCGTTACTTCGTTTACATCCGCTTCAAAAGTTTTTGCAAGATTTAAAGCGTTTTTGGTTACTTCCTGCAGCTCTTTTCCGTAGCCGATTTCACGCATATTTTGTTTGACTCGGCCCATAGCTCTCGCCGCTTCATCGGCGCTTTCTGCATATCCACTTTCCCAAACAGCTAACAGGTCTTCTTTAAGCTGTTTTGCTTCGTCTCCAGTTGCGCCAAGAGATGCGATCAATTGACGTGCCGCACCGTCAATATCCGTAGCAGATTTTACGGCTATTGCGCCAATCCCGGCCATTGCAGGCGTCACACTAGAAGATAAAGTCTGCCCTGCGCTGCTCATTTTATTGCCGGCATTTTCAAAAGACTTTGCTACTTGATCAACTTTTGAAGCAGATTTTTGCAATTCAGCTGTTTGCTGGCTAATAGCTGCTTTTGTTTGCGAAATTTCATTAGCTAGCTTTTGTTCTGCTGTTTTTAACTTTAAAAGTTTGACTTCAAGCTGCTGAACTTCGTTAGAGTTTTGCCCATATGCTTGTTTTGCCAATTCTAGCTGTCGTTCAACGTTTTGAACTTGTTGTGCAGCTAACTGATGTTCAGTTTTTAGTTGAGATAACTTTAAATTTAGTTTGTCAGTTTCGCTAGCATTAGCGCCTAACTTTGCCTTTTGCAAGTCAAATTCTGCAGCAGTTTTGGACAATTGTGCAGAAAGTTGTTGTTCTTCTTGCTTTAACTTATTGAGTTCTTGCGCTGTCGAACTAGTTTGCTGAGATAGGCGAGAAAGCTCTTTTTCAGTTGCATTGACCTGATTTGCTAATTTTTGTTCAGCGATTTGCGCATTCAGCAACTGTTTGGCCAACTTTTCCGCTTCAACCGAATTTTCGCCAAATGTCGCTTTCGCTTTTTCAAGTTGTTGCTGGGTAGCAAGTACTTGCTGCTTAGCGATTTCTTGAGCTCTCTTCAAATAATCCAGCTTAGCTGCAAGACGGTCTGTTTCAGTGCCATTTTGTTTTAACTGTTCCTCCTGAAGCTGGAATTCTTTGCGGAGTTTGGCACTCTCGTTTTTCATCCCTTGAATTGCTTTATTGAATTCCTGATTAAAGACCTTAAACGTAACTTTCGCTTCTGAATCTCTTGCCATGCTTTCTCACCTACCCTTCTTTTGGATTATTGCGCCATCCTTCAAACGCCAATGCCCCTTGATATATTCGCTCGACCGATGCAATCGGCTCATGCCAAAAAGTTTCCGGGTCAATTCCTGCTCCAAGACAATATAAAACGTACAAATCCTCGACACATTCAATTTTTAGCGTCGGTGATTTGACTTTTTTCCGTTTTTCCTACTTTTGCTCGTGCTTTGTTGCAAACCCTTTGCGAACTGGTTCGGATCAGATGCCACTAGGTCAAAAATGAGATTCATATATAGTTCCATCGTTTCGTCAATTGGTTCATGATATTTCTCCAAAAACTCATCAAAAGTTAGATCAGTGTTTTTGTTAGCTCCAATAAACGCCAGATATATGACCTGCTGCATTTTGGTTTCGTCAATCTGATCAAAAAGATCAGGATCGATGTTTTTGAAACCATCGTTTTCCAGACCAGCTAAGTCTTCCAAACCCTTCATTTTCAAAAGACTGCTGAATAGTGAGCTTTCAATGAGTCCTAGCTCTTTCCCCTTTTTCAAAGCATAATTTGTGAGAAAAACGGGATATGTCTTTTCGTTGACAAACACTTTTTCAAACTCGCCATTTACTTCGCGAACCTCAACATCTTTCAGCGTTACTTTTCTTACTTTCATTCTCTTCCCCTCGCTTTTCTTTATTAAAAAACAAAAAAGCCCCTAAAATAGGAGCTTAAATTAAGGTGTTGGGACTGCTTTGATTAAGTCCGGCGTAAATTGTGTATGCCATTGTTGAGCAACTGTTTGATCTTCTAACTCATCAACAAACGCTTCGTAATATAGATTTCCCAAGCTATCTTTCAATGCTGTAAACTCCATTTCAAGCATAGCTACTTCATCAGCACCGTTTTCAATAGAGATTCTAAAACCTGTTGAATTCACGCAATTTGGAAAAGCAATCAGTTTCACAACATCTTCGAATTCGTCGATCACATCAGCTGTCAGAACAAACTGTTTGCCTTTTGAAAGCTCGCCATATGCCCAAATTCCTGGTTTGAGTCCTTCTGTTCTCAATCCAAAATAGTCACGTGCCACCTTTACCGGGATGTGCGCATTAACAGTTAAATTCATTTTGTTGGGTTTAAACTTCCTTTTAGCCTCAACACCTTCGCACATTTTCACGATTTCAATTCCTTCTGTTTCACCTTCAATAGAACCCATGCAGCCGAATTTTTCCCCTTCTCGTTGTGTACCACCGTCAATAAATTGAACACTTGCATTTTTGATTGATACAGCATCAAATTCCTGTACAACAGTAGGCATTACAATTCCTCCTTTAAAATTTTGTCTACTCTTTCGTGGAGCTTTGATAAAATTTTGGGCGTTGCAGCTTTCAACCCTCTTTCCATGAAACGTTGTTCAACAGGGTTGTGAGCGCCTCGCCCTTCATTCGGAAACACAAGATAGCCAAAGCTACCTTTTTTGTTTGCGGCCCCGCCTCTTGCCTTAATTACAAAACCAAGATTAATTTTTTCGCTTCTACTCCAGTTGCTGTGTTTAGCATGCCGCTTATTTCTTATCTTCCCGTTTTGTTTTGAAACGGGAAGAAGCCTCGTAATTTCTTCTGTTGCGATTCTGACACCATCAACATGCAAAACATCATTCACAGCATCTTCCATCTTTCCTGGAAGCTTTGCCATTTTCATTTCTAAACGCTCTATCGCTGTATAGTCTAGTTCAAATTTGACACTCAATCGGAATCACCCGCCTAAACACCAGTGTGACCCGATCCACATAGCGATCAGTGTCTTTCTCTTGAAGACGTTCTTTCACTGTGTTGACGAAATTCATGCCCTTAATTGACGAAACGATAGAAATGATATCAATTGTTTGTTCATCAACATCATCCCGATTCTCGGAATAATAGTAAACGTAAATATCTTGTGTGACATTTCTAGTATTGGTAGTTGTACGAAATTCACCAGTTTCGAATACAAAACAGTTGTACTCTGACAATGTTTCTTCCTCATCCTCAGCAATTTCGTCTTCATAAACTGGTAGTCCAAAATGACTTTTTAAACCGCTGACTAATTCATCAATTTGCTCACGCATAAACCTTTTCGTTTTTTCATTCATTGATCACACCTACTTCCTGCAGGTAGAAATACAAATACATTCTGTCAGAATCAACCGTGATAACATCATATTCAATGTTGTTGATCACAACTTTCAATTTGTTTTTGTTGATCGACCGAAAAGAAGGCGGGTATAGCGTTTTAACTTTCCTGTCCAAACTGGCACCCATAATGCCGGCCATCTGATAATCTTGATCACGGCATGACATTTCTTTGAATGCCAATTTCCCTTTCTCTATGAAAACATCTCCGATACGTTTGCCATTTTGGGTCCGTTGGGTTTGTTTGTGGCCATATGAAAGGAACCCATCATTGAACGTCTCCCGATACGGTTTCACTGCCACGGATGACACCTACTTTCCCAATGGCGACAGATAAAATAAGCCTGGATAATTCATGGTGAAAGTTTATTTCAAATTCATCGGTTGCATTGTTATATACATATCTACAGCGTTCCAGAAGGATTTCCTTTGGCCATTCTTCTTTTGAAAAATCAAAAGACGCATTTGTCAATTCAGACAAATACGTCTCTGATCGCTGGATTAACTTTTTTAAATACTCGTCCTCTTCATTCCACGTGATACGCAGCCGCTCTTTCAAATCAGAAAGAAGTTGCTGTAGTGTTTGTTCATCCATAAAAAATCACCTACTTTTTAGCAGGTGTTTTCTTGCGTGTATTATTTTTACTGCTTTTCTTCTCATCAGTAGGCCCTTCTACTTGTTTTTCTTCTGCAGCATGACCCAGAAAAGGAATTTTGTAGCTGTTTTTCTCACTTTGAAGATATTTCACCCTTTCCGGATCCGCTTCAAATCCTTCCTTTGGGTACAAATCGCCTTTTTTATACAACGCGCCATTGTGATATTTTTCAATAAAATCATTTAAAACAGGATATTTCATACTGCTTCACTCCTTGTCATTATGGAGTCGGTGTTTCTGTGCCGAGATTGGTAATGTCAAAGACTAAGAAGCTGTCATTGTCTTTCGGGCGGCCATTCGCGTATTGCTTTGTAACGTATACACGTTCATCCTCAATGATTCGCACTTCATCACTGTATTCGATTTTTCGAGAAGAGCCCACACCCAAGAAATAGTCTTTTCCGAGCCCTGCAATAAGTCTACCCTGTGGAACAGAGACTGATTGAATCACTTTTGCAGGGATAGGCAGCACTCCGTAAACATAAGTGCCGTTTTGAGTGAGAATCGTAGTTTCAGGAAAGATTTTTTTCCAGTAGTCCAACGGATTAACTACAAACAACACTTGACTAACTTTTCGTTTTCCGTTTTTCGTAAGTGGGGCCATAACATTTTCTCCAAGAGACTTAGGCGATAAATCGGTTAAAGCTGTTGGTGTTTTATCTGGATACACACCATCAACAACAGCTCCAGCTAAGTCTTTCATCATCCCAATCGGTTGTTCTTTTCCAGTTCCGCGAATAGTCGCATCTTCCAACCCAATTGCCATAGCTTCAGTTAAAACAGTGCGTACATAACGATCTAGCCATACAGGACCCAGATCAAGCATTGCTTTTGCAACTGGAATAAAAGCCGAGAGTTTGAATAGTTCCGTGCTAACTTTTTCAAATCCTTCATCAAGGATTTCTTTAATTTCCGCAGTCAGTTTGCCCCACCAAGCTGTTGGAATGTCGCCTTTTTTCAAAATCCATTCCGTAACCCCTGTTGTGTTCACAAATTCGATGTTTTGTAATAATTCGTGGTCACGAACCAAATCTTCAAAAACACGGTCAATAACAGTAGGTGGAACAAGTTTTTCTACACCATCAAAACCTTGTCCTTGGATAACCTCATTGTAATAGGCCATTTCTTCTTTCGTTAACGGTTTAAGTCCTCTGGCAGCCATAGCTTGCTGATCAGTTAAATCCTCATTTACCGCCTTTTTCGCTTCTGCAATGATGTTTTCCTGAATCGAATTAGCGAACTTCGTAAGAGCTTCCGCCAATTCTTTTTCATCACCACTGTTCATAGCCTTCAAAAGTTCTTCCTTCATTTGTGCTTCGTTTTTCAGTTCTCGATCTAAATTTTTGATTGCCAATTTCATTACCTCCTAAAGTTTTTTTGCAATAAAAAACACCGTCAGGTATCTGACCGTGTAAAAGAGTTTAAAAATTGATAGATTAGATTTGCATTATTATTCATTTGCTTTTCTTGTTCTTCTTGTTTTTGACTGTTTTCAATCCGTTGGTGTGGCCTTTGCCGCAACTGCTTGCCCAGCAGCAGATATAGAAGTATATTTGTTTAGAATTTCCTCTTTTGCAGATGTTTCTTCTTGCTCATCTTCCTCATCAGTAATCTCAATTTCATCCACTACCTCATCACAAAAACCTAACGCTTTACATTCTTCAGCAGTCAACCACGTTTCTTGATCAAGCAGTTTTTCCAATTCGGAACGTTCTCCGACAAAACGAGAAGTATAACTTTCTGTTACGGCCACATCAATTTTTTCTAAGTCATTCGCAATCTTTCTCAATTCTGCAGCATTGCCATATGCAAATGTCCAAGCACGATGAATCATCATCATAGTATTTTTCGGCATAATGATTTTGTCACCAGCCATTGCAATGACACTTGCGCCACTCGCAGCATAGCCGTCGATATGAATATTAATTGTGGCCCTATGATTTTTTAACAAATTGTGGATGGCGATCGATTCAAATACATCCCCTCCACCACTATTAATGCGGACATTTATGATCTTCGCCGTGATGTTGTCCAACTTGGCTTTCACATCTTTCGATGAAATATCGGCAAACCAACCAGAACCGATAGAACCGTAAAGGTACATATCAGCTTCATCATTATCAGCTTTATTCAATACCTCAAAACGTTTATTGATTTTAGGCAGCTCCATTTTCTTTACCATCCCCTTCACCTCCTTTCGCGGCTTCTTGATAGTTCTTGGTTACATATCGTTTGTTCGCCCATTCTTCGTCAATCGGTTCCTTCCCAAGCATCGTTAAAATATCGTTAATCGACAAGCCGCCGATCGCAAACAACTTATCCGCAGCTGTAGCCAACTGTGTAATATCAACTATCTTCAAGTTGTTCGTATCCACTTTTAAATACGTTCGATCCAAGTATTCCTGCTTGGTATACATCTTTCGATTAAATTCATCCTGGATAAGTTCGGCGATTGGCTTGATACAAAACAAAAGAAAAGCATCCATGTGCTTTTCTACATCTGCAATATCTCCTTTCAGTAGTCCGCGAGGAACATGAAAAGCCATTGCGACATAATTAATCACATCATTCACAAGATCGGCAATATCGCGGCTTGTACTATTTTGCGCCACACCGCTTTTACTATCGCTCATGTCTTCAAAATCAAATCCTTTTTGCACCTGGAAACCAACGCCAGGTTTGTCCGCATTGAACCAATCAGATAGTTGTTTTTCAAACATCTCATTAATCAATTTTTGTGTTTCCTCATCTTGCGGCCGTAAGAAATCACCTTTGATCAAAATTCGTTTATTATTTTTTCTCTTGTAGTATCCAATCGCAGAAGAAATCAATTTCCCATAATCTTCATACAAACCATTGATTACTTCCATGATATTTCGATCATTCAACTTGAAATATAAGACTTCCGATTCACGAAAGACTTTTTGAAAAGTCAAATCGCCTATCTGAACTTCTGTATAATAATTTTCTTTCAATGCAAATTCATTTTTTACCCATCCATCAGCAATATAAAGTTGATCATTCTGCATAATCACTAAGCATTCATTTTGCATGATCAACCGATTAACCAAACTGTGTATAAACTCTGATGAATTTTGATTTTGATTCGGCTGCACATTAAGCAAAAAATAATTTTCCCCACGTATTTCTTTTCCTCTCTCGAATGTTTGAAACTCGCACCTGGTTAACGTGTTCGCGATCAAATCAATGCATGTTTCAATCGCCAGTCGTTTGTAATACGCACTTGTTGCCAGCCTTTGAAATTCAGTTAACGTGATCGAATTTTTTGAACCAAATAGGCCGCTGATCCAGTCTAAAAAACCCACTATCTCACCACCTTTCAGGTACTAAATGATTTGAAGATCTTACTAATGTTTTCTTCCGTTATCGGAATCGATTCCTGTAATTCAGAATCGAAATTTAACGCATGTAAAAAAGCGAAAAACCCATCTGTTTTCCGCTTCTCTTTATCGATTTTCTTGTATTCAATATTTCCGTTTGCTTTTTCTTCTTTGTACACATTACCGACATACCAGCGCATAAGTGGATCATCACCAAACACGATAGTATGCTTCACGAACATCTCATCTACCAAAGGAGCAAGCATCGAATGCGTCGCCGGCCCTCTTCTTACAATCTCAACTTCAAAGCCAGCGTTTTCGAAAGCCTCTTTCAAAATCGACGAGCGATACAAGTCCATTGCCACTTTTTTGATATAGAATGTTTTGCCCATCTCTGCAAACCAATTCACGACATGCTGCGCGCTAATCGATTCGTCATAAACAACAGTTAACAACCTTTTCTCTATGGCCAAGTTTATAATATCTTGATTGATGTCCTGGAGTTTTGGAGCCGTATGATGCATGAACGTGTGATGTTTCCAATATCGTTTGCCATCATGTTTAAAAAACACACCAACCGCGCAAAAGTCTCGAATTTGCGCAAAGTCTATCGCACCGATTGCTTCAATTCCTTTCAAATTTTCAGGGAACGGCTGATCGGTTGCCAGGCGATCTTCGTATGTCGCAACTTCTTTTCGAGTATCGTCAATCGGCATATTCATGCGTTTTGTCATGAATTCGATTCGAATAGCCGCATTAATTTTGCCTAGTTCATATTCTTTTCTCATTTCATGCTGCAGATGTAAATTATACCGGTATGAAGGATTCGCCTTTTCCCATTTCGACTCATCGTCCACTTCTTTTTCATCATCCAACTTACATATAAACGGGAAAAGAGTTGAATTGGGCAATTCTTTGTTTAAAACCATCCGTGCTTCTTCTTTTAGGTCATCTAAAACACCGCCGCGTACATTTCCATCTGTCGTGATGTAAAATGTTCGAGGATCTGGCTTTTTCCCCAGGCCAGACGTAAACACTTTGATGTTATCATAATTTTCGTACTCGTGAACTTCGTCAAAAATAACGACTCCACTTCGCTTACCGTCTTTTGTCCTAGCATTTGATGTGTTATATTCCAACATCGATCTTGTTCCTCTATGTTGTATCAGCGTTTTTGATTTGTAAAATGCCTTTTTCACTTTTGACCAATTGTCTTCGAGAACATTATAAACATCATTAAACGATGTTTTCGCTTGATTTTCCGATGTAGCAACAATATCAATGTCATAGTTTTTTATTCCATGATGGCCAGTTAGCATATAAAAACTATTCCATCCGATATAACCGTTTTTTCCAGCTCCGCGCCCAAGCAAAATAAAAAAACGGTCAAACATTAAACGACCGTCATCATATCGAACCCCATATATAAAAGCATTAATAAATTTCTGCCAATTGTAGAGCCAGAAAGGAAAATATTTCGCTGGAATCTCTACTGACTTTTCAATGGCTTCGTGGTCAATCACTACATTTGGCTGATCGAGCTTCCAACGCAAGAATTTCATTAATTGTTTTTGTTCTTTACACGCCTCGATCTCTCCCTGCTCGACCATCCGCATGTATTCATCGATATACGGGTGATAATTATACGTCTTCGAACTCATTTTCATCACTGTTGTTGTCTATTTTTTTGAGTAAATTAAAAAGTTCTTTATAGGCTGTCGTATATCGATTCATCATGGTATTGTAGCTTTTTTGAGCAGGGTTCTCGACGAGCATTTTTTGTTTTCCGTTTTGAAAAATGTACGTTGGGCCTTTCAATTTGATCTCATTTTCCAAAATCTCAAGCTGGATCGTCATGAAAGCTACCCTTTCAATTAGCCCTTTTGCCGCCTCTTTTTCGCGATCCGACAGCTCATCGAATACCGCATTCAAGCGATCAATTTCTTTTTGAATAAGTTCATCCTGTTTTTTCCTGCTTAATTTGGCCATCATACCCCCTCCCCTCGCGTGAGATTTCGTAAAAAAATTTTTTCCGACTT
>Ga0207747_1001694_pt1 | contig 14398 bp, 14 predicted proteins | sample HigsolmetaGSP11D_FD_184839 | JGI IMG/M metagenome (GOLD analysis project Ga0207747, IMG submission 184839) | High solid enriched microbial communities from the Joint BioEnergy Institute, USA - SP1-1-D (SPAdes) | ecosystem: Engineered > Bioreactor > SSF (Solid state fermentation) > Aerobic >...
TACTTTTGCCGCCTCATTTGCAGCTGTTTTTGCGGTCATAAGTGCATACCCCGATGCAACAACCTGCCAAAGCAACAAGAAAAGCATAAAATAAAACGGAAGAATCCCGAGAAATTCAAAACTTATGGCACCCTCTTCATTTTTTAACCGTTTCTCCCTTTTCATCATAAATTTCCCCCGGCATCAACTAAACGATTAATTTTATATTGGAGATACCAAATATGAAACAATACTAATAAAACCGGACTAAAGATTTCTTCTTCAACTTCTTCCTCCAATAACTCTTTTAATCGAAAAGTTGAATAATACAACAAACCTAAATAAAAGAATGAACAAATCGTATCCAATGAATCAAAGAAATTTAATCCTAAATCCGTTAAAAAAGCCCCTCCTAAAAACTGGTAAATAAACGAAACAACAAGAAAAATGATAAACACCCACCACCATTTAAAGGGAATATAATTTTGTTCACGCAGCCGGATAATGTCTTTTTTCCTGCTTAAAAACCAGTATCCAATATAAATACCTAAAGTTAGGACAGATAGAAAAACAACAAAAAAAACATTTGTTTTTTTCATATATATCATTTCATTCTTTTCAATCTCAGGCTCCATAACGATTCCCCTTAAAATATATTTTTTAATCTTGTTGATATTTTATCGTTAAATAAATGTAAATGAACGGAAACAGCAATGCATTAATTAGTGAACGCAATATAATGTAAAAAAACAAATTATTTTCAAATCCTTGGACAATGTACAGTGCACCTGACCAAACGAACACATTTAAGGAAACAATAATTAACAAATCAATTAAAATAAATATATTTTCCTCTTTAACTACTTTCCATGCAGATCGTAATGAATCTCGAACCGATTCCTTCTGTATAAATAATGGCATTAATAAGATCATTGACAATCCGATAAAAGTTGGAATCAATAATAAAAACGAACCATAAACAGATAGAATATAAAAGATGAGAGTAAAAATGAATATATACCCAAAGTTGTTTATGAACGCCTTAAACATAGCACTCCATTGATAAGATTGATCATTTAAATCATGCCAGGTTATAAAAAAGAATGGTGGGAACAGAACTGTAAAATTTAGAATAACAAAGAAAAAAATTGGAATATATGGTTGTTCAATATTCAACTCATACATATATTGACCAGCTAGTAATAAAAAAATCGTAACTGGTATCACTAGAATACAAGAAACAATAATGATGTTGACTAAGTTACGATTATAAATATCTAATGTATCCCTAATCATCATTGGTCACCTGATTTCGTTTCGTAATTTGTAAAAAGATAAATGTTGTTATCAATGATGTTGTGGTACTTATTACTAAACTGTTATTTACACCATCAGGATTAAAAAGAACATTTACCCCTAAAACATAATTCGCAGCAAAAAAATTGAAAAGAGTTAATATTATACTTGCTAAATAGCTGGAAAAATATGGCGTCTTTGGATTCCAAATAGGAGCTGTAATTCCGGTTACGACATAAGTAACTAAGAAAATAATGGAAACTACTAAAAATTCGTAATTAATTTGTAATAACCCAATTAAAAATGACACTACTAAGGTACTTATTAAGGAAATTCCTACTGTACTAAACAACCCTTTTAAACTGAACATATATAATCCTCCATTTAGTAACATTTTGATTGCTTTCTGCTAAATGGAATCACTTAGCTTTACAAAAACTATCTAAAATATTATGTGTAGCATCTTAATGAGAGGCCATTTTTTATTTCCTCCCCTTTTTATCGATACTTTTTTTAATTCATGAACTCTTTTAGGATGAATTAAAAATACAGGCTATATAAATTGCCATTGTAGTGACCATAATATAAGATAAAAGAGAAAAATAACTTTACTATGATTCTGATGTTTTCTCCAAAAATGGAAAAACAAAATCAATGCGACCAGTGCAAGTACTTCATTAATAATAAATAGCATACAAGAACCTTCCGAATCCAATCAGTGGTATAATAAAGGTTCCTCCCTGAATCGGTGTACCCGGAGTAATATATGCAAAGGCACTTACAGCCGGAAACACCTCCCAAAAGATTAGCATGAAGGCTAGCAATAAATATAGAATTCCTTCAAGTTTCCTTCCTTTCAAATAATCCACCTCAACGGCAATATTCTATTCTTCTAATGCCTTAGTTGTTTAGTTGCTCTGGATTAACGTACTTATCGTGAAAACTTCAATTTTATCAAACAATCCTTTTAGACGAAACCTTTTAAATTCCCAATTATTTACGAATGCTTTTTTTCTTAACATTACTTCCGTTTCTCATCTCTTCAATTTTATGGGGTTTGATTAACATAATGGGACTAATAAACAATAACAATAACGAAAACAAGTAACAAACAATGGCAATCGGAAAAGCCTCAGGTATTTCTGCATAAAGCGTAATCCGATATACAATCGATCCAAGGCCGATGACAACACCAGATATTACCCAAACAAAAATTCCATATTTTGTTGGTTTAATAAAACCCATTGCAGTCTTTTTCGACAATGGAAAAGATGCAATAATGATAGTAATTAATACGAATATTTGTATCCAAAAGGTACTTGTTCCATAGAACATCCTAAATATTGGTTCAACAAAGAAAATAGATAGTACAATCATTAACACGTAAGATAGTAAAGAAAAATAACGAACACTAAAATCCCTATTTTTCCTCCAGAAAATAAGGGACAAGATAAAAGATAGAAATGCTATAAATTCATTTATCAACGCTAATGTCCAAGATTCTTTAGGAACAAAGCTTGTAAAGAATCCAATCATTGCCATAACTAAATTTGTTGAGATAATTTTACTCTCTTTAAACGTGACAATCCTTTTGTTTGATATCAAATATATCACCTTACTTATCGTTTTTGAGATAGCTAATCTTATGTGTCGGGTTTGAAACTTAGTAGAGTGATTTTTATGACAATAGTTCCAAACCCGAGCAATACCTTTAGTTGTTTTTAGGTACCTTCAATTGTAGATAAAGAATAGAAATACTTTTCAAAAAATGTTCTGCTATCCCCCAAATAAACTTCCAGCTTTTTTAAACATTGAAGAAACACCACTTTTTATTCTCTTACCAAGTTTCTTAGCCCCACTTACAATTCCATCATAGGTAACCTTAACAGCATCCCTGACTGCAGTTTTAATTTTCCGACCAGTTTTCGTACCGTTTATTAAGTAATTTACAATAAAACCTGTTCCCAAACCTGCCACGGCTCCAACAATTGTACCAACAACAGGAACTGTAGACCCGGCCACAGCACCTGCTATCGCACTCGATGCAAGGCTCCCTAAAGCAGTTGAACCGACGCCAATTGCTGTATCTACCGTCACATCTGCAGCAAAATCTGTTGAAGCGTATCCTTTATTGCTCTTCCTTCCCCATTTCGAATAATCAATTAAATGATTAGATGAATTCAGAAGAACGTTGACAGGTCCATTCAGTTTTAATAGACTTTTTGCCTTATAAGCATCTTTCGAGAAGATATTCCAAGATTCTTTTACAGAACCTTTAACACTTTCCCATACATGACCAATCCTTTTTGATTTAAAAAAGGAGTCCAATCTTTCTTTCCCGATATGTCTGGAATATGGACCAAAAGTGGTTTCTTCTCCGTTATGCTTGTAACCTTTATATCTTTCATAAAACCAATTAACCACTTTATTATTCAGTTTATTTTTTCCTTTAACACCATACTTTCCGTTTCCTTTTTCGTTAAACATAAAGCCTGCATAGCCCGCAGCAGTTGCCTGAGCAATTTTATCAGCAAATCCAAGAACATAAGTTTTGTAATCTTTAAGAACCCCTGCTATTTGACCAACAATCCCTCTACTTGTATCCGTTGATTTAAATAGTAAATTTATTAATGAGGGTTCTTGACTACTTTCTCCAGTTAGTTCATTACCATTTGAAGGTCCATTTCCATTCTTGCCTGAATTGCCTCCACTAAGGCCTTGACCTCCATCTGTAGGAGTACCACCATTCGGGTCCTGGCCACCATTAATTGCCGTGCCGCCATTTGGACCTTGACCTCCACTGATTGTGGTGCCGCCGTTCGGGCCTTCAACACCATTGATTGCCATGCCACCATTGGGACCCTGACCACCATTGATTACCGTGCCGCCATTCGAGCCTTCACCGCCGTTAATTGCCGTGCCACCATTCGGGCTCTGACCGCCGTTAATTGCCGTGCCACCATTTGGGCCTTCACCGCCTTGTATCACAGTTCTCCCAAGCACCGGATGTCCCAATACCGGTGGCGCATTTGGTATGATAAAGGTTCCATATGTTAATGGTGTAGATGGAACAATCGGCTGCCCGGAAATTAATCCGGAAGAAACACTGACACTTTCTCCACTCTTTACAGCCTTACCCGGTTCATATACTTTGCCTGGAATAATAAAGGTACCTCCCTGAATCGGCGTACCCGGGGTAATTGGTTTCCCCGGGACAATGGGTGTTCCCGGAGTAATATATGCGAAGGCACTTACAGCCGGAAACACCGTCCAAAAGATAAGCATAAAAGCTAGCAATAAATATAGAATCCTTTCAAGTTTCCTTCCTTTCAAATAATCTCACCCCAACCTATTGGGTATTAGCATTGTATTTTTCCTGTAACTGGTTAATTGCTTCATTGTAGTTTTGTTCATTTAAAGCTTTAAGTTCTTCTTTGAATTTTTCTACCTCACCATTAATCCATTGGTGGTACTTGGTATTCTTTTTAGTTAGGTATTCATAGGACTCTTTACTAAAAAGTTTGTCCTCATACAGTTCGCTAAGTATTAAATAAATATTCACTTTTTCATCAGTAGCTTTACTTCCCTCATCAGTAATATAGTTAAAAATGTCTAAGCTATTTGAAATTTTTTGTCCTTCAAGATGTTGTTGACCTTTTTCAAGCCATTCTTGCCATTGACTGGTTAAATCATTTAATTTCTTCAACTGTTCCTGAAGTTCGCCCTCATTGGTTACTGTTTCATATATACCGTCCGTTGCTGCTGCAATTTCTTTCAATTGATTTTGCCCTTTACTATCCACATCAAAACCAATGACATTAATAATCGGGGTTATATTGGATGAATACAGTTCTTTAGCTGCTTCAATCGGTTGATCATCACATGTATCAATTCCATCACTGACTAAATAAACGATATTTGTATTATTAGCTCCATCAAAGGATGATAAGTCATTTTTAGCTTCCCGCAAGGCCAATCCAATCGGCGTCCAGCCGCTAGGTGAAAATTTATTGAGTGCGGCTTGGAACTCGCCTTCATTATATTTAAATATCGGATAGACAAGTTCGCTACTGCTACAAGATAATGCTTTGTCAGAGTCAGAACCGGTTCCTTTATGTCCATAAACCCTGATTCCAACTTTCGCATCTTTTGGGAGTTTACTTACAAATTTAAGAATTGATTCTTTCGCAGAAGCCATTTTCTCTCTTCCCTCAATTTTTTGGGCCATACTACCCGATGAATCAATGATAAATATAACATTTAGATTTTCTTTGAACTGATATCGTGAATTATCGGAATCCGGGGCACCGAAGAACTCAAATTTTAAACGATTAATTAGGTTTTCCGGACCTTCATAATCTTTTTGCAGTTTTCTTAATAGTTCACGATAAAAATAGTCTAATTCCTTCTTACTTGGATTTCCGGATATATCCGGTAAATTACTTATAATCTTCTTTCGTTCATTATCAGATTCAATTTGTTCAAGTGTAATATTTGCATATTCTCCTATAGGTAATTTAGCAAGGTCCGAATACGTAGAAGGCAATGGCTCCACTTGAATATTTTCTGTTGTTTTATTCACTTTTTTGTTTTCATTTTTGGTTTGCTGAGTACTATCTGCATTTGTTTCAATTGTCCCCTCCAGTTTTTCTTCTGCCTTTTCCTTATGATTAGAATTGCATCCATATAAGACAAAAAATAATATGGTGAGTAGTGTAATGTGTTTGATGGTAAATTTCAAAATGTACTCATCCTTTTCAGTCTAATTTATAAAACAGCAAAAATTTCCTTAGGTATTTCTAAATTCCTAGTACAAAATTACTAGCCTACCATCTCTGTAATCTTTTTAATAATATTCTTAATGATTTTCCCTATTGATTCTTCTTCATTACTTACAGCCTGCGAAATAAGCCCCAACACAAGGATTAGCAATGCTGCCAGACCCAACCATTCCAGTGATTGTGCTCCTTTTTCGTTTTTCACCGGATACATCATTTTAATGTACATACCTAATAATTTTTTCTTCATCATTCACTCTCTCCTTTTCTTTTTTACTCAAAAAATGTGAATAAATTTTTGTTTTGTGAAAACATATTCATGATCATCAATCCCCCTATAAATATAAGGGCTGATGGCATAACCAGAAATGTAGTAACGAGTGTAATCTTTGGCGAAGCTTTTGCCGCCTTTTCTTTGATTTGCTCTTTTTTCATTTTGCGCATTTCCTCTGAAATCTGCTTAAATGTTTTAGATATCGGGACACCTAACCTTTCCCCCTGAATCAATGAGCGAATAAGCAATTGGAATTCCCTGCTTTCATTACGTTCAAGCAGCGCCTGATATGCGTCCGACCTTGGGACACCAACATCCATTTCTTGAATGAATCGACCGAATTCTTCCTTGATCGGTCCTTCAAAATACGGAACAATTTCCCGTAATGCTTGATCTAACCCAACTCCGGCTTGCAAGGTTACGCTCATTGTATCCATAAAATCCGGAAGCTGGTACGATAATTCCTCCTGCCTTTTCTTTGCCTTGTTTTTTAACCAAAGGATGGCTCCCATATAGCCAAAAACAGGATAGAGAATAACCGTAAATTGGGAAAAAGGAAATCTGAGTACAAGTGAGACGGCCCCGATAAAGAAGCCTAATATTAACAAAAATATCTTTAATCCCTGGAATCTTGCCAAGGTCAATCGATACGGAAAACCAGCTTGCGTAAGTAGTTTTCGCACGTCATCATTCTCACTGAAAAAATTTATTCGTTGACCAAGGTCGGAAAAGTCATCCGCAAACTCAAACATTTTTGCGATCAATTTTTCTTTTCTTGTCAGTCTTTTTTCAAATGTGTATGGGATAAAGGTTTTTTCTTTTATATCCTCTTTGAGTTCCTGTTTTTTCATTAAGTAAAAATAGAAGTTTCTCAGTGCAAGTGCGAAAAATCCAAGTGCCAAAATAATAAAGATAACAATTAATCCATCCATCTTTTCACACCTTTATATTAGTAATCTTTCTAACAAGAAGAAAGGTTCCAACCGTTCCTAAAAGAAACAGTGCAAACAAGACTAAACCTACTCCTGAAAATAACGGGTCTAAAAATCCGTCCACTACATTATTCATCATTAGTACCAAGAAAATAGGGATAATTGGGACGATATATGCGACATAGCGCTGTTCCGCTGTCATTGTTTTGATTTCCTGTTGGAGGAGATTCCTTTCCTCTAACGTTTCACTCATTTCATCTAATACCGCATACAGATTACCACCTGCCTTTTTTTGAATAAGTAATGTAGCAACAAAAAGTTGAAATTCCCGAACATTAATTCTTTTCTCCATTTGCCGTAATGCTGTATGAAAGTCAACACCAAGAGATAATTCATATGCTAATCGTTTAAATTCTGCCTTAGCCGGCAGAGATATTTCTTGAGCAACTAGTTGAATCCCTTGATTTAAAGTCATCCCCGAACGAGTCGTGTTTGCTAATGTTCGACAAATTTCCGGTAACTGTTGAATAATTTTTTGCTTCAGTTTTCCTTTTCTCATGAAAAAGATTAGTCTTCTTGCTCCTTCAAGAAGGAGTGCGGAAATAAATAGAGCCAATGGAAATTCAACATTAAACATATTATGAAGTAAGAAATTAATACCAAAGTAAGAAACGATAATTGCTCCAATATATTCCGATGGGGTAAAAGGAATGTTTGCAATTTCCAATTTTTCATACATTGGTTTGGCTATCTCGGTTTTATCAAAGCGGTCTCCTAAAGCGACGATAAAACTTTTCCGCTTTTCACCATCATTGTAAAAATGGTCAACGTTTTTCTTCCATTCCCGCTTTTCTTTTCGGTAATCCAAATAAAAGTAACAAGCGATAATAAATACAAATACAGCTATTGTTGAGACGAGCCAATAGGTCATGATACCACCTCCTTTTCTATTGGTGTAAATGCAGCTTTCGGTATGGTAACGCCAAAAACTTTTAATCTATCTAAACATTGGGGGACATAGCCGGTTGGTGTAAAATAACCTTCGATGCTTCCATCGCCCCGAATACCAACTCTTTTAAACTGAAAAATTTCTTCAACAGAGTAAGAGCCATCTGCATTTTTTCTTACTTCCGATATGGAAACAATTTTCCTTGTACCATCTGTTAATCGGGTTGCCTGAACAATAATATCAAGAGCTCCGACAATATACTCCCGAATAATATGACTAGGGAGCTCCATCCCCGCCATGACGACCATCGCTTCAACCCTGCGTAATGCATCATCCGGAGAATTCGCATGAACGGTTGTAAGGGAACCTTCATGACCGGTGTTCATAGCTTGAAGCATGTCAAACGCTTCCCCGCCCCGAACCTCACCGACAATAATTCGATCCGGCCGCATCCGTAGAGCGTTTTTCACCAGTTGCCGAATGGTTATCTCTCCACGTCCCTCCACATTGGCCGGTCTTGCTTCTAAGCCGACAACGTTTGGACGGTCTAACCTAAGTTCAGCAGAATCCTCAATCGTAATTATCCGCTCGCCATGCGGTATGGAATCAGCGAGGACATTTAACAAAGTTGTTTTACCGCTACCGGTTCCGCCGGAGATGAGTGTATTCATTTTCGACCGGACAATTCCATCCAGAAACTGTGCCATCGCAGAATTCAATGTGTAAAAGTTTAACAAGTCGGCCATTTTGAAAGGTTCTTTTCTAAACTTTCGGATTGACACCAGTGTTCCATTTAAACTGATTGGCGATATAACCGCATTAACACGGCTTCCATCCGGTAATCGCGCATCAACCATTGGGGAACTTTCATCAATTCTCCTTCCTAAAGGTGAAATGATTCGGTCAACAATATGACGAACATGTTCATCATTTCGAAACTTGACTTCCGTTAATTCAAGTTTTCCGAGTCGTTCGACATACACTTCATTGTAGCCATTGATTAGTATTTCTGTTATTGTCGGATCATTGATTAGCGGCTCCAAAGGTCCGAAACCCACTGATTCATCTAAAATTCGCGTAATCAGTATTTCTTTATCTTTTCTTGATATAATGACTTTTTCTTCAGACATGAATTGACTGACAATCTGCTCAATCCGAAGTCGCATTTCCCCCTGTGATAATTCAGTAAGGGATTCAAGATTCGTGTCCCTCAGTAAGCGTGCCTTGTAATGCTCTACTAACTCATCGACGAAACGATTTTCGTATTGATATGATTGAATATTGGGTTTGACATTCAGTTTTAACCTGCGATTTTCAAATAATGATGACATTCTCTAAACCCCCTATTTTAACACCGAATGCGCCCATTTTCTGACATCCTTCGCAAAAGGAATCAGCCTTCTTTCTTTCACCATTTTCCGTACCGGTTCACCTTTATTGACAAAAGGTTGTAACCCCTTTATATCTCTTCTTATTTTGGCTTCGATTGGAAAACGGACGATATCCTTCAAATCTTTTTCTTGAACTTCATTTTCCTTGCCAACATGATTTAAAATGATGCTCATCCTTGATTTTAATTCAATACCTAACCGTATTGAGAGTTCTTCAAATTGTTTTAATACTTTTAATGATGGTGTGTCCGGTACTAACACATAATAAATTTTATCGGATTCCTCCAAAGCAGTTACGACTTGATTATTGATAAAAGATGGAAGATCAATAATAACAAAATCAAAACTTCTTCTACAGGTCCTTAGAAGCTTTGCAATAAAATCCTCTGATAAGGTTTCGGCCACTTCCGCATCGCATGGACTGATTAATACATCCATTTTAGAAAAACTCTCTGTTTGCGAAACATTGCGAATATGACCTTCATTCAATTCTCTTATTACCGGGGCTAAATCGGCAATCGATCGGTTAGAATTTATCGATATGACCGTCTCAATTCCACCAAATTGCAAATTCAGATCAATTAAAATCACCTCAGCCGTCGATTCCAACTTCAATGTTTGTGCGAATGTTGATGCCAATACGGTTTTCCCCGTGCCTCCGTTACCGCTAAAAAAAGATATGATTTGACCGCTTCCTCTTACAAAAGTGGAAAAGGTTGTGTCCTGATGGTGCTTTTTTAATTCATAGTTTTTTATAATCGTAGGAAGTTTAGCGGCAAATACTCCTTGCTCTTCTGGGAAAACAAAAAACTCTGTTGCTCCGGCTTTGGTAATGCTCCTTAGCAAGGTAAAGTCGGAAGTTTTTGCGATAAAAATAACTAAAGTTGATGGGCTTGTCGTTTTTATAAATTGAATGCACTCCACCGCTATATCATTTGTTGGCTGAATAAATATGACGATATCCTTCGCTCCCCGATTTATTTCGCGGACAACGTCAACCGGGTTCACGATTTGGGTTTGGATATTTTCCCCAATTATATTCAATATTTGATTTTGTAAAGTTTCATCATCACTTACTAATAAGAGCTTTACGTTATCTTCCACGTTTCATTCCTCTCCACCTTCGAAACAAGATTTATAGAATACTTTGTTCAGCGACATTTCTAAATTATTACTTTAGGGATTTTCCTGTTGGGCCGTCTTTTCATTCGATTGTTGCACGGTTCCGAGCTGTTGATCCGCTTGTTCCTCTTGCTCTTGAGTTGGTTGTTGTTCTGTTGCTAACGGTTGACTTTCTATTTTAGTTTCTTCTTTTCCAACATTCGCCTTTAATACTCGAATATATTCGGCGTAATTTTGCATATCAATTAATTTAGGTGCATCATCTAAAGGCACCTCTAATGCGACACCTACAAAATCTTTTCCCTTCCCTTGGGCCCAAGCGACCGTAACATCTTTCATAAATAATTCCGTTTTCTTTTCTCCGTTTTCCTCTTTAGAAATAATAATATCAACGCGGTCATTCGTTGTAACAACTTGGTCAAATTGAACTTTATCCGATCGATACATCGCCACTAACCGATGATTTGCTTCCCTTAATTCTGTTGCAGGTTTAAGCATATTATCGGTAATGATATCATCCTCTTCTAATGGGACAACGGTTACCATGTTGACAAGTTTTTTCTTATCCGTGATGTAGGAATCTAATACATATCGATTGGGAATTTCCATCGTTTTTATTTGACCTTCCGTTATTAATGTTCGTGATGGTATACTCCCAGCTGCTACATAAATTTTGGTCATCCCGCCAAGCTCTGCATTTAATGTTCGAACTTTGTCATACACTAAATATCCTGCAATTGTAGCCAGAATAAATGCCAATAGTAAAAATATCGTTGCTCGTCTCTTAGACTCTAACATGCTACTACCTCATTTCTACACCTTAAGTATAACGGTTGCTGATTTTGCAATTTTCCACGGTAAGGTGAAACTTCCAACAGAGGGAATCCTCATCCCTCACAGATGATTTGTTGAAGTAATCAGTTCTAACCAAGTAGTACGTCCCACTCTTTCTTGTAGGATAAGAAAGTATAAAAATACAAGTAACTAACTTGGGACGAGTTTAGTGTCTAGCTCCAAGCGCCAGCGACTGAGAAACTAGCTCCCCTCCACTACGATAAGTCAACATCGGCTCGTCCCTCGCCGTGTTTCCTTTTCCTTGAAAAATGCTAAACGCATTTTTCTTCGTGCGATGTCTATTCGAGGAAGCGAATCTGTTCTCATTGCGGGGATTCCGTTTGTACGTCGCGATTAGGGCGCTTTGCGCTTTTCTTATAACTTGAGGTTGAGATTCTATCATCCGTTTTAATGGGATAAGTAAAATATATAAATTTTAAAAATTTATTATTACTTTTAATTAAATACCAATTTATTAATAGTTCGTCAATACCTGGAAAAATATGTAAAATTTTATCTCGTTCTTATATCCTATTTTTGTTTTGAAATCAAAATATATTTTAGGTATAAAGAATTATGTTATTTTATTCTTACCTTGGAAAAAATCCCCATAATTCTTATCGCATTTTGTAAAAAGGAGTGTTATTATTTTACGATTGTTACAGTTTATGCGACTTTATTCCTCTTTTTTAATATCTCTGTTATATAAAACCATTGGTAATTTTCAAAAATGACAGCTTACTTTTGGGTAAAAAAAAAAGCGACTGTCCAATACAGTCGCATTATCATTAAACTACGAGAAGGAAATGGATGATATTCGCGTAGTTCTATTATTCAGTAATCGTTGGAGAATTAATAAACATTTCGAAACATCTTTCAATATTATATCAGCCCCATCATTTTTAAACCATGTTGTATCCCATCATGATCCACTGACTTGGTCACATATTTCGCTACAGATTTTACTTTCTCCTCGGCATTTCCCATTGCAACACTATTGTAAATGGTAGAGAGCATTTGCATATCATTGAGACCATCACCAAACGCATATTGCCGTTCTTTCGGAAAGCCTAATTTTTCAATAATCTTTTCAATGCCCTTCGCTTTAGACCCGCCCTTGGGGAGGACATCAACTGAAACAGGATGCCATCTAACAAAATCAAATTCCGGAAAAGCCGTCTCATATTGCTTTTCCTCTCCCTCAGGACAAAATAATAACAATTGATACAATTCTCGTCCTGCATAATATTTCGGATCATGTGAAGGATAGCGATCAATTTTTAAAGTTGTAATACTTTCTCTCACATAAGGATGTTCTGGATTATTAGTTTTCATATCTTTATGATCCATATAAGCCACGGGATAATGGTGATGTAGTGCTGTTTCTGTTAATCTTTCTACAGCATCTGTTCTCAATGGATTTTTGTACAGTACTTCACCATTTAATACAACATACTGTCCATTATAGCTAACATATGTATCAATCTCCAACTCTTTTCGCAAATTTTCAAACATAAAAGGGGCTCTTCCGGTAGCGATGGCAACGACATGCCCTTGTTCCTTCAATTTATAAATGGCTTCTTTTGTTGAATGGGGTAGTTTTTTGTTAGAATCAAACAAAGTTCCATCAATATCAAAAAAAATTACACTGCGATCTTTTATCAATACACTCACCTTCAAAAATATGTCTTTTTCTTAGTTTAAACGTTGAAAGGGATTTCATGTCAACATTTATTATGAAATTGGATAAAAAAAGAAGCTCAGGTCATACGAGCTTGCAATTTTTACATATTTTTAAAGATAAAGAGGGAACTGTTTATTTTTTTATCTATGAAGTTTTCTACTTCATTCATCGCCCTTTTCATCATTCATAAAAGCTACGATTTTTTCGATAATCTTTTTATTTTCAAGCATTGCTTTGGGAAATCTGACTCGATTTTATGATTAGTGGTTAGCTGATATCATCAATAATCAATTTTGCCAGAATTACATGCATTACATGGAGGTCGTCAATCTCTTCAACTCGCTTCCAAGCTTCTTCTGTGAGAACAAGATTGTGTTAGGAAAGTAAAATTTTACTTTCCTATTAGTTAATAAAAAATTATTAGCCTGCATTGAAATATGATTATTGGGCAAGCATACAGTTAGGAAAAAGTTTTTTAACTTTTTAGCAAAAATAGTTGACCACTGCTAAACTATTTTATATTATAAATTAAGAACATATGTTTCCATATTCCGTTTTTTACATCAAAAGTTCTCTTTCAAAAATTCATAGGAAGTTCTATAACTTTTGTTAAAGGAATGGTGGGATGATGGAACAAGAAACTATTTTAAATGAAATTTTAACTACATTAAAACTGCATTCAGAAAATGTTAATTCCCAATTTGATCAGTTGGATCATCGCATGGACAGATTAGAAGGGCGAATGGATAGGTTAGAAAATCGGGTGGAAAGCCTGGAAAGTCGGATGGATAAACTGGAAGATAAAGTGGGCACAGGTTTTGCAGACGTTAATAAACGACTGGACCGGTTTGAGAAAAAGGTTGACCGATTACGCGAAGATTTGAAAGAAACACAAGAGACCGTTGACTATTTATCCAGTAAAAACGTTCAACATGAGAAAAAGCTCCGTATTCTCACGGACCAGCATTCGTAAAAATTCCCTATCTTTGTAATGGATGTACCTATTAATAATTGGAAAAGATAAATTTTTTACATTTTTTATAAGAAAAGCGCAGAGCGCCCGCTTAGCGACGTACAAACTGGAGCGCCCCGCAATGAGATAAAGGAAACACGGCGAGGGACGAGCCGATGTTGACTTATCGTAGTGGAGGGGAGTGAA
>Ga0207747_1001699_pt1 | contig 14337 bp, 11 predicted proteins | sample HigsolmetaGSP11D_FD_184839 | JGI IMG/M metagenome (GOLD analysis project Ga0207747, IMG submission 184839) | High solid enriched microbial communities from the Joint BioEnergy Institute, USA - SP1-1-D (SPAdes) | ecosystem: Engineered > Bioreactor > SSF (Solid state fermentation) > Aerobic >...
CCGGTCCCAAACCCGCCGCGGGCGCAGCCTCTGCCGGTGCCGGCCCCGGCGGTACAGCCGCCGCTGCTCCGCCGCACCGATGCGACCGTCACGCCGCGGCCGCTCCTCGCCGCCGCTCCGCCCTCATCGCGGGATGCAGCGCATGCAACTCGCTGAGCTGATACAGGCGGGAGGCCTCGCCCATCGGCCTGGGCTCGGGGCGGATGGCCCCGTCATCCGGGGCCTGACCGCGGACAGCCGGGCCGTGCGGCCCGGCTTCGTTTTTGCGGCCCTGCCCGGCGCACGTGCAGACGGGCGCGCCTTCATCGCCGATGCGGTGAGGCGTGGCGCGATCGCAGTGCTGGCGCCGGACGGCACCGCCTGGCCGGCGGAGGTGCCAAAGCGGGTGCTGCTGACCACCGCCGATCCGCGCCGCGCCCTGGCACGCATGGCCGCGGCCTTCGAGGGCATGCAGCCGGAGGTGGTGGCCGCCATCACCGGCACCAACGGCAAGACCAGCACGGCGGATTTCCTGCGCCAGCTCTGGACGCTGGACGGGAAGCGCGCCGCCTCGCTCGGCACGCTCGGGCTGGTGGCGGAGGGATTCCCTGCCGGGCCATCGCTGACCACGCCGGATCCGGTGACGCTGCATGCGCAACTCGCCGCGCTGGCCCGTGCCGGCGTGACCCATGCGGCGATGGAGGCGTCCTCGCATGGCATCGAGCAGCGACGGCTGGATGGGGTGCGGCTCAAGGCGGCGGGCTTCACCAACCTGACCCGCGACCATCTGGACTATCACGGCAGCATGGAGGCCTACCGCGCCGCCAAGCTGCGCCTGTTCGACGTGCTGCTGGAGCCGGGCAGCCCGCTCGCGGCCAATGCGGATATGGAGGTGGAGACCTTGGCTGCCCTGCGCGCCATCGCCGCGCAGCGGGGCCTGGAGCTGCTGACGGTGGGCGAGGCCGGGGAGGCGGTGCGGCTGCTGCGCCAGGTGCCGCTGCCGGATGGCCAGGCGCTGGAGATCGAGGCCTTCGGCACGCGGCACGCGCTGACCCTGCCCCTGCCCGGCCGCTTCCAGGCCGACAATGCGTTGCTGGCCCTGGCGCTGGCCGTCGGCTGCGGCATGCCGGAGGCGCGGGCAGTCGCCCTGCTGCCGCGCCTTGCCGGCGTGCGCGGGCGGATGGAACTGGCGGCGCGGCTGCCGAACGGCGCGGCGGTCTATGTGGACTACGCCCACACCCCGGATGCGCTGGAGCGGCTGCTGACGGCGCTGCGGCCGCATGCTTCGAGCCGGCTGCTTGTGGTCTTTGGTGCCGGCGGGGACCGCGATCCAGGCAAGAGGCCGCTGATGGGCGCGGCCTGCGCCCGGCTGGCGGACCGCTGCATCGTCACCGACGACAACCCGCGCAGCGAGGATCCGGCCGCGATCCGCGCCTCCATCCTCGCCGCCTGCCCCGGCGCCGTGGAAATCGGCGACCGTGCCGCCGCCATCGCCGCCGCCATGGCGGAACTCGGGCCGGGCGACGTGCTGGCGGTCGCCGGCAAGGGGCATGAGAGCGGCCAGACCATCGCCGGCACCACCCACCCCTTCGACGATGCCGAGGTGGTGCGGCGGATCGCGGGAGGCATGGCATGAGCCCGCTCTGGACAGCCGCCGAGCTGCGTGCGGGCACTGGCGGCGGACTGGCGGGGGAGCCGGTCGTCACCGGCGTCTCCATCGATTCCCGCTCCATCGTGCCGGGCGATCTCTTCGTGGCGCTGCGGGATGCACGGGACGGGCATGATTTCGTCGCCGATGCCCTGCGCCGCGGCGCCGCCTGCGCGATGGTGGACCGCGACCCGCCGGGCGTCGCGCCGGATGCGCCGCTGCTGCGCGTGGCCGATACGCTGCGCGGCCTGACGGCGCTGGGCGCCGCCGGCCGGGCGCGCTTTCGCGGCAAGCTGGCGGCCGTGACCGGCAGCGTCGGCAAGACCGGCACCAAGGAGATGCTGCGCCTGCTGCTCGGCGCGCTGGGGCCGGCCCATGCGGCGGTCGCCTCCTACAACAACCATTGGGGCGTGCCGCTGACCCTGGCGCGGATGCCGCGCGAGACCGCCTATGCGGTAATCGAGATCGGCATGAACAATCCAGGCGAGATCGCACCACTGACCGCCCTCGCCCGCCCGCATGCCGCCGGCATCACCGCGATCGGGGAAGCGCATATCGGCCATATGGGCAGCCTCGCCGCCATCGCCGAGGAGAAGGGCAGCATCGTGACCGGCCTGGAGTCCGATGGCGTCGCGGTGCTGCCGCGCGACACGCCCTTCTTCGGACGCCTGAGCGAGATCGCCCGCGCTGCAGGGGTGGCGCGCATCATCAGCTTCGGTCGCGATCCGGCCGCGGAGGTGCGGCTGGAGAGTGCCACCACCGGCGCGCAGGGGACTCAGGCCCGGATCTCGCTGCTCGGCCGGCAGATCGAATTGACGATGCCCGCCATCGGCCTGCACCACGCGGAGAACGCCTGCTGCGCCCTGGCGCTGGTGGCGGCGCTGGGCGAGGACGCGATGACCGCCGCGCCAGCCCTGGCGCATTACGCCCCCGGCAGCGGCCGCGGCGCGCCGCGCGAAATTCCCGTCCCCGGCGGCACTGCGCTGCTGATTGACGAGAGTTACAACGCCGCCCCGCCGGCCATGCGCGCCGCCCTGCGGGCCCTCGCGCTACGCCCCGCGGCCCGCCGGATCGCGGTTCTGGGCGATATGCGGGAGCTTGGCGAATTTTCCAGGGAGTTGCATCTCGGACTCGCTCAGGAAACCGATGCGGCAGCGGATTACGTCTTCTGCTGCGGACCGGAAATGGCGCATTTGTACGCCGCGCTGCCGCCCGGGAAGCGCGGCGCCCATGCGCCGGATTCCGCGGCGCTGGCGCCCATCGTAAAGGCAGCAGTGAGGCCGGGTGACGTGGTCCTGGTGAAAGGTGCGCTCGGCAGCCGCATGGCGGTGGTCGTGCAGGCGCTGACGGAGAGCGTATCGTGATCTTCAATCTCTTTGCGCCGTACGCCGATGAATTCGCGCTGTTCAACCTGGTGCGGTACACTACCTTCCGCTCCGGCGCGGCCTGCCTGACGGCGTTGGTTCTCTCCCTCACCCTCGGCCCCTCCATCATCCGCTGGCTGCGCGGCTTCCAGCGCGGTGGGCAGCCGATCCGCACGGACGGGCCGGAGCGCCACCTGATCGAGAAGAAGGGCACGCCGACCATGGGCGGCGTGCTGATCCTGATGGCCATGGTGATCGCCACCCTGCTCTGGGCCGATCTGCGCAGCGGGCTGGTCTGGGCGGTGCTGCTGGTGACGGTGGGCTACGGGCTGCTGGGCTTCGCCGACGACTGGCTAAAGGTGACGAAGCGGAACACCAAGGGCGTCTCCGGCCGGATGAAGCTGCTGGTCCAGGGCGGCATCGGGCTGGTGGCCGCGGTCTGGATCATGCTGCTGATGCCGCCGAGCCTGGCGGGCGGCCTGGCCATCCCAGTGTTCAAGCAGGTGCTGATCCCGCTCGGCATCCTTTTCCCGCTGGTCGGAATGCTGGTGATGATGGGCGCCTCTAACGCGGTGAACCTGACGGATGGGCTGGACGGGCTGGCCATCGTGCCGGCGATGATCGCGGCCGGCGTCTTCGCTCTGATCGCCTATCTCGTCGGCAACCGCATCTTCGCTGACTACCTGCAACTGCATGCGGTGCCGGGGGCGAACGAGCTGGCGGTGTTCTGCTCGGCGCTGATCGGCGCGGGCCTCGGATTCCTGTGGTTCAACGCACCGCCGGCGGCGGTCTTCATGGGAGATACGGGCTCGCTCTCGCTCGGCGGCGCGCTCGGTGCGGTGGCGGTGGCGACGAAGCATGAGATTGTGCTGGCGATCGTCGGTGGACTTTTCGTCGTCGAGACCGTCAGCGTCATCATTCAGGTCTTCTGGTACAAGCGCACCGGCCGGCGCGTCTTCCTGATGGCGCCGCTCCACCACCATTTCGAGAAGAAGGGCTGGGCCGAGCCGACCATCGTGATCCGCTTCTGGATCATCGCCATGGTGCTGGCGCTGGTCGGCCTTTCGACGCTGAAGATCCGATGAGCGATTTCCGTCCCTTCTCCGGCGAGCGCATCGCGGTGGTCGGGCTCGGCAAGGCCGGGCTGCCGGCGGCGCTGCGCCTGGCCGAATGGGGGGCGGAGGTCACCTGCTGGGACGACCGGCCGGAGGCCCGCGCGGCGGCGGAGGCGGCGGGGCTGACGCTCGGCGATCCGGCGGCGGGCGGATTCCGCTGGGATGCACTGCTGCTCTCGCCCGGCATTCCGCACCTGCTGCCGCAGCCGCATCCGGCGGCCGAGGCGGCGCGGGCGGCGGGCAGGCCGGTGCTGTGCGACGTCGAATACCTGTTCCGCGCGGTGCGGGCGGCGGGATCGGCGGCGCGCTTCCTCGGCGTCACCGGGACCAATGGCAAGTCCACCACCACCGCCCTGATCCACCACCTGCTGCAGAGCGCCGGGATGACGGCCGAGGCGGGCGGGAATCTCGGGCCGGCGGCGCTCTCCCTCAATATCTTGGGGGAGAAAGGTGTATACGCCCTCGAAATGTCGTCCTATATGTTGGAGCGAATCGATCAGATTCGATTCAACCAGGGGGTCATGCTCAACCTGTCGCCGGACCATCTGGACCGGCATGGCGACATGGCCGGCTATGCGGCGGCGAAGGCGCGAGTCTTCGCCCGGCAACAGCCGGCGGATCTCGGCGTGCTGGGCATGGATGACGCATGGAGCCGCGGAATGCGCGGCGCCATTCCGGGACGCTGCGTGCCGGTCTCCGGCCGCGCCCCGCAGCCGGGCGGCATCTGGGCGGAGGGCCGGCTGCTGCGCGACGACACCGGGCCGATCCTGGACCTGGCCGAGGCCCCCACCCTGCCCGGCAGCCACAATGCCCAGAACGCCGCCGCTGCCGCGGCCTGCGCCCTCGATCTCGGCCTGAGCCGGGCGCAGGTGGCGGAGGGGCTGCGCAGCTATCCCGGCCTGCCGCACCGGCAGGAATTGGTGGGCGAGATCGCCGGCATCCGCTTCGTCAACGACAGCAAGGCGACCAATGCCGACAGCGCCGCCCGCGCGCTTGCCAGCTACGAGCGCGTGGTCTGGATCGCCGGAGGCATGGCGAAGGAGGGGGGGATCGAGAGCCTCGCGCCGCTCTTCCCGCGCATCGCCCGCGCCTTCCTGATCGGCCGTGATGCCCCGATGCTGGCTGCAACGCTCGCCGCGCATGGCGTCCCGCATGTGATGGCGGGCCGGCTGGAGGAAGCGGTGGCCGGCGCCGCCGAGGCTGCCCTGGCCGGTGCCGCGCCGGTGGTACTGCTCTCCCCCGCCTGCGCGAGCTGGGACCAGTTCACCGGCTTCGACGCGCGCGGCGACCGGTTCCGCCAGCTTGTCCACGACATCGCCATGGGGAGGGCCGCCTGATGGCCGTCTCGCGCGCCGATACCTCCATCCTCGGCCGCTGGTGGTGGACGGTGGACCGCTGGACCCTGGCGGCGCTGCTGGCCCTGATCGGCTTCGGCTATGTGATGATGCTGGCGGCGAGCCCGGCGGTGGCGGAGCGCGTCATCGGCTCCGCGGCGCGTGGGCTGCTCTTTGCCAAGCAGGTGGTGTTCCTGGCTCTGGCGGCGGCGCTCATGGTCGGAGTCTCGCTGCTCTCGCCGCGCGCTATCCGGCGCTTGGCGCTGCTTGGCTGCGCCGGCGCCCTGGTGATGACGGCGGCGACGCTGGTGATCGGGTTCGAGACCAAGGGCGCGCGGCGCTGGCTGGTCTTCCCGTTCCTCGGCACCATGCAACCTTCGGAATTCCTCAAGCCCTGCTTCGCCGTGGTGACGGCCTGGCTGCTTGCGGAAGGCAAGGCGGCGGCGGCGCGGGCGGCGGCCATGCCCTCCGGCTTCAGCCTGCTGGATGGACGCTATGTCTGGCCGGGGCTGGCCGTGCTGCTGCTTGGCATTGTCGCGGTGATCCTGAAGTCGCAGCCGGATATCGGCATGCTGATGGTGGTGCTGTCGGTCTTCGTGGCGCAGGCCTTCGTTGCCGGTTTGAACATGCTGCTGGTCGGCGGCATGGCCGTGATGGGCGTGGCGGGCGGCATCGGCGCCTATTTCGTGCTGCCGCATGTGCGCAGCCGCGTGGACCGCTTCCTCGACCCCTCCTCCGGCGACACCTTCCAGATCACCAAGGCGCTGGAAGCCTTCGGCCATGGCGGGCTGTTCGGCCGCGGCCCCGGCGAGGGCCGGGTGAAGAACGTGCTGCCGGACGCGCATGCCGATTTCGTCTTCGCCGTGGCAGGGGAGGAATTCGGCTTCATCATCTGCCTGGTCATCCTGCTGCTCTTCGCCTTCATCGTGGTGCGCGGCCTGCTGCGGCTGCTGGCGGAGCACGACATGTTCGTGGTGCTGGCCGCCACCGGCCTGCTGGCGCAGTTCGGCTTGCAGGCCTTCGTCAACATGGCCTCCTCCCTGCACCTGATCCCGACCAAGGGCATGACCCTGCCCTTCGTCTCCTATGGCGGTTCCTCGGTGCTGGCGATCGCCCTCGGCATGGGGATGCTGCTGGCACTGACGCGGCGGCGCGGCCCGCGTTCGGAGGAGGCGGAATGAGGGGCCCGGCCGTGGATCCCATCGTCATTGCGGCCGGTGGCACGGGCGGGCATCTCTTCCCGGCGGAGGCGCTGGCAGCCGAGCTGCTGGCCCGCGGGGAGCGGGTGGCGCTGATGACGGATGCGCGCTCCACAGCCTTCGACAGCGCCGCCTTTGCCAATGCCGAGCGCTTCGTGCTGCTGGGCTCCGGCCTGTCCGGCCGTGGCGCATTGCGGGCAGCCAAGGGCGCCATGGCGCTGGCCGCCGGCACGGTACAGGCGCGCGGGCTGCTGCGGCGGCTGCGCGCGGCGGCGGTGGTCGGCTTCGGCGGCTATCCCAGCGTGCCGCCGCTGATCGCGGCGCTGACCATGCTTGGACGCCGGCCGGTGACGGTGCTGCACGAGCAGAACGCCGTGCTCGGCCGCGCCAACCGGCTGCTGGCGCCGCGCGCCGACCGCCTCGCCCTGTCCTTCGCCGTTACCCGCGCCGTGCCGCGCGGGGCGAATTCGGTGGTGGTCGGCAATCCGGTGCGGCCGGCGCTCGCGGCGCTGGCAGGCCGCGGTTATGTGGCGCCGGATGGGGCGCTGCGGCTACTGGTCCTCGGCGGCTCGCTCGGCGCCCGCGTCTTCGCCGATGTGGTGCCGGAAGCCGTCGCCGCCCTGCCGCCTGCGCTGCGCAAGCGCCTGGTGGTGGCGCAACAATGCCGGCCGGAAGACCTGAACCGCGTCCGCGCCGCCTATGACGGCGCGGGCGTGCCGGCGGAGCTTTCGCCCTTCTTCCCGGATGTCGCCGGGCGGCTTGCCATGGCGCATCTGGTGATCTCGCGTGCCGGGGCCGGCACGGTGGCGGAACTGGCCTGTGCCGGCCGCCCGGCTCTGCTGGTGCCCCTGCCACACGCGATCGACGACCACCAAGATGCCAACGCCCGCGCGCTGGCCGAGGCCGGCGCCGCCTGGATCCTGCGGCAGCCGGAATTCACTCCCACGACGCTCTCCGCCCGGCTCGCCACCCTGCTCGCCGATCCGGCCACGCTGGCCGCCACCGCCGCCGCGGCGGCGCGGCTGGCGCAGCCGGAGGCGGCGAAGCGCCTCGCCGATCTCGTCCTCTCCCTGGTCCACAGCCGGACCGAACAGGTGTCCCACTGATGCGCGCCCTGCCGCTCTCCATCGGTCCCATCCATTTCGTCGGCATCGGCGGCATCGGCATGTCCGGCATTGCCGAGGTGCTGCACAACCTGGGCTACCAGGTGCAGGGCAGCGACATCGCCGAGGGCTACAATGTCACCCGGCTGCGCGAGGCCGGCATTCCGGTGATGATCGGCCACGATGCCGAGAATCTGGGCAATGCCCAGGTCGTCGTCGTTTCCACCGCGGTGAAGAAGGACAACCCGGAGGTCCAGGCCGCCCGCCAGCGGCTGATCCCAGTGGTCCGCCGGGCCGAGATGCTGGCCGAGCTCATGCGGCTGAAATGGTCCATCGCGGTCGGCGGCACGCATGGCAAGACCACCACCACCAGCCTGGTTGCGGCGGTGCTGGAGGCGGCGAAGCTCGACCCCACCGTCATCAATGGCGGCATCGTCAACGCCTATGGCACCAACACCCGCCTCGGCTCCGGCGACTGGATGGTGGTGGAAGCTGATGAGAGCGATGGCAGCTTCCTGCGCCTGCCCTCGGTCGTCACCGTCGTCACCAACATGGATCCGGAGCATCTGGACCATTGGGGCACGGCGGAGGCGATGAAGGAGGGCTATGCCCAATTCGTCTCCAACATCCCCTTCTACGGCTTCGCGGTGCTTTGCCTGGACCATCACGAGGTGCAGGCGATGATCCCGCGCCTGGACCGGCGCCTGGTGACCTACGGCTTCTCTCCCCAGGCGGATGTGCGGGCGGAGAAGGTGCTGACTGACCGCATGGGCGCGACCTTCGAGGTCTCGGTCCAGGACCGCCTCACCGGACGCAGCCGGACGATGAAGCCTTTCCGCCTGCCGATGCTCGGCCAGCACAATGTCCAGAACGCGCTGGCCGCCATCGCGGTCGGTATCGAGATGGATGTTGACGAGCAGACCATCCGCACCGCCCTCGCCGGCTTCAAGGGCGTGAAGCGGCGCTTCACCCGCGTGGGCGAGGCAGGCGGCGTCACCATCATCGACGATTACGGCCACCATCCGGTGGAGATCGCCGCAGTGCTGAAGGCGGCGCGGCAGGCCGGGGCGCGCGACGTGATCGCCGTGGTGCAGCCGCACCGCTATACCCGCCTCGCCAGTCTGTTCGAAGATTTCTGCACCTGCATGAACGATGCAGGCACCGTCATCGTTGCTGACGTCTATGCAGCCGGGGAAAGCCCGATTGAAGGCGTGGACAAGGATGCGCTCGTGGATGGGTTGCGCGCCCGTGGGCATCGCAGCGTGGTGCCGCTGCCAGGGCCGGAGAGCCTGGCGGAGATGGTCGCCGCCATCGCCAAGCCGGGCGACTATGTGGTCTGCCTCGGCGCCGGCAGCATCACCAATTGGGCGCATGCGCTGCCGGAACAGCTTGCTGCCTTGCAAAAGCCCGGGAGCGGCATCGTGACGCCGCTCCGTCGCACCGGGGCATGAGCGTACGCATGGTGGAACACGCCATCCCCGCCATCCGTGGCCGCGTCCAGGCCGGCGCGATCCTGGCGCCTTTCACCTGGTTCCGCGTCGGCGGGCCGGCCGAATGGCTGGTGCGGCCGGCCGATGCCGAGGATCTGGTCATGCTGCTGCGCGATCTGCCGGCGGGCATGCCGCTGACCGTCATCGGCGCCGCCTCCAACCTCATCATCCGCGATGGCGGGCTGCCGGGGGTGGTGGTGCGGCTCGGCGGCAGCTTCGGCGGCGTCAGCGTGGAAGCGGATGGCGTGGTGGCCGGCGCCGCGGCGCTGGACGTGACCGTGGCGGAACATGCGGCGGCGGCGGGGCTCGGCGGGCTGGAATTCCTCTGCGGCATCCCGGGCAGCATCGGCGGCGCCGTCGCCATGAATGCCGGAGCCTACGGTGCCGAGGTGAAGGACGTGCTGGACTGGGCGGAAGTCGCCACCCCGCGCGGCGTGCAGCGCCTGCCCGCGGAAGCCTTCGCTTTCGCCTATCGTCACGCCGCCCTGCCGGAAGGCGCCGTGGTGATCCGCGCCCGCTTCCACGCCACGCCCGGCGACAAGGCCGCGATCGCCGCGGGCATGCAGCAGATCCGCGCGACGCGGGAGGCGACGCAGCCCGTCCGCGCCCGCACCGGCGGCTCCACCTTCAAGAACCCACCGGGTCACAAGGCCTGGGAACTGATAGACGCCGCCGGCTGCCGTGGCCTGACCCATGGCGGTGCACAGGTCAGCGAGAAGCATTGCAACTTCCTCATCAACACCGGCATGGCGACCGCGGCGGATCTGGAGGCGCTGGGCGAGGAAGTACGCGCCCGCGTGCAGGCGCGAAGCGGCATCGCGTTGGAATGGGAAATCAGACGGATCGGCCTTCCGGCCGGTGGGGTGACCGGGCAATGAAGCGCGTCGCTGTTCTCTATGGCGGCATCTCGGCGGAGCGCGAGGTCAGCCTTGCTTCCGGCGCGCAATGCATCGCCGCGCTGCGCGAGGCCGGCTTCACCGTGCTGCCGATCGAGGTCGGCGCCGATCTCGGCGCGGTTATCGCCGCGCTGAAGGAGGCGAAGCCGGATGTGGTGTTCAATACGCTGCACGGCCGCTATGGCGAGGATGGCTGCATCCAGGGCGTGCTGGACTGGCTCGGCCTGCCTTATACGGGGTCCGGCCTGCGCGCTTCCGCGCTCGCCATGGACAAGGCGGCGGCGAAGGCGATGTTCGCCGCCGCCGGCCTGCCGCTTGCCCAGCACCGGCTGGTGACGCCGGAGGAGCTGGAGGCCGCCGACCCGTTGCCTCTGCCCTATGTGGTAAAGCCGCCGAATGAGGGCTCCTCGGTCGGCGTCACCATCATCCGCGGCGGCGACAACCGCCGCGCCGCCATCGCGCGGGAGTGGCCCTATGGCCCGCGCATCATGGCCGAAGCCTACATTCCTGGCCGCGAACTGACCGTCGCCGTCATGGGCGACCGGGCGCTGGCGGTGACGGAGATTGCCACCCACCTCCCCTTCTACGATTACGAGGCGAAATACGCCGAAGGCGGCAGCCGCCACACCATCCCCGCCCCCGTGCACCCGCAGGCCGCGGCACAGGCGATGGAGGTGGCGGTTGCGGCGCATCGGGCGCTGGGTTGCCGCGGCGTCTCCCGCGCGGATTTCCGCTACGACGACACGGCAGGTGAGCCCGGCCGGCTGGTGCTGCTGGAGGTGAACACCCAGCCTGGCATGACCCGCACCAGCCTGGTGCCGGAACAGGCGGCGCATTGCGGCATCCCCTTCCCCGCCCTCTGCGCCTGGATGGTGGAGCAGGCCCGCCATGGCGCGTGAGCCTGCCCGCCGCACGCGTGCCTCCGCGCGCGCGCCCGAGCGTCCCTCGCGCCTGCGGCTCTGGCTGCGGCGCAGCCGCGGGCTGCTGCGCCCGGCGGGGCTCGGCATGATCGGCGCCGGCCTGCTCGGCACGGCGGCGGTGGCGGTAATGGCGGCCGATCCCTACGGCCATCTCGCCGCGGTCTGGGAAAGCGCGGCGGAGATCGCCGGCGATACCGGGCTGACGGTGCAGGAAGTGTTGCTGGAAGGCAGCCACAACACTCCGCCCGAACTGGTACGGGAGGCGCTCTCGGTCCGCCGCGGCGACCCGATCCTCGCCTTCTCCCCGCAGGAGGCGAAGGAGCGGCTGGAAATGATCGCCTGGGTGGAGCGCGCCCGCGTCGAGCGGCACCTGCCCGGCACTATCCGCGTGGTGATCGAGGAGCGCCACCCCTTCGCCATCTGGCAGCTCGACGGCCGTTTTTCCGTCATTGACCGCGAAGGGAAGGTGGTGGCGACCGAGAATATCGGCGAATTCGGCCGCCTCCCTCTGGTAGTCGGCGCCGGTGCCGAGCGTGCCGCGGCGCCGATGGTGGACCTGCTGGCCACCGAGCCCGTGGTGCAGGAGCGCGTCCACGCCCTGGTCCGGGTCAGCGACCGGCGCTGGAACCTGCGGCTGCGCAACGGCACCGATGTCCTGCTGCCGGAGGGGCAGGAGGCGGCGGCAATCGCCCGCCTCGCGGAATTGCAGGCAAAGCAGGGGCTGCTCGACCGGCCGCTGGCTGCCATCGACCTGCGCCAGCCGGACAAGCTGGTGCTGAAGCTGCCGCCCTCGCAGCAGCAGGACCAGGCGCCCGCCGTGCAGCGGGTGAGGAGCGGACGCGGATGAACCAGCTTGCCCGCCTGCCCCCACCCATCGAGCCGCTGGCCCCAAGCCGCCGCCGCCGCAACGCGCGCAGCGGCAGCTTCGGCATTCTCGATATCGGCTCGACCAAGATCGTCTGCATCATCGCCCGCATCGAGGGGGATGGGGAGCCGCGGGTGCTCGGCTTCGGCTGGCAGCGCGCACGGGGGGTAAAGGCCGGCAGCATCGTCGACCTGGAGGAGGCGGAGAAGGCGATCCGTGCCACGGTCGGCCAGGCGGAGGAGATGGCGGACACGCAGCTTCGCGGCGCCATCGTCAACCTTTCCTGCGGGCAGCCCGAGTCGCACGCCCTGCACATCCAGTGGCCGATCGGCGGCCGTGCCGTAACCGAGGCCGATCTCCGCGCCATCCTGCAGGAAGGCCATCGCCGCAGCGCGGAGGACGGGCGTGAGACCGTGCATGCCTTCCCGCTCGGCTTCACCGTGGATGCGACGCCTGGGGTGGACGACCCGCGCGGCATGATCTGCGAGCAGATCGCCGCCCGGCTGCACCTGGTGGACGCGGCGCAGGCCTCGCTGCGCAATCTCGGTGCCTGCCTGCTGCGCTGCGACCTGGAGGTGGAGGAGCTGGTCTCCGCCCCCTTCGCCGCCGCCCTCGCCACGCTGGTGGAGGACGAGAAGCAACTCGGCGCCACGGTCATCGATATGGGTGGCGGCACCACCGGCATCGCCGTCTTCGGCGAGGGCCATCTGCTGCACACGGCGCAGCTTCCGGTGGGTGGCTGGAACGTCACCAACGACCTGGCCCGCGGCCTCTCCACGCCGCTGGCCCATGCGGAGCGGCTGAAGACGCTGCATGGCGGCGTGCTCGGCGCGCCGGGGGATGAGAAGGAATGGCTGCCCGTGCCGCTGGTCGGAGAGGATGAGGACCATATCGCCCGCATCCCCCGCACCATGATCGTCGGCATCATCCAGCCGCGGCTGGAGGAGACCTTCGAACTGGTCAAGGACCGGCTGGAAGCCGCCGGACTGAGCCAGGAAATGGGCCGCCGCGTGGTACTGACCGGCGGCGCCAGCCAGCTCGTCGGCGTGCGGGAACTGGCGGCGCGGGTGCTGGACCGGCAGGTGCGGCTCGGCCGCCCGCATATGGTGCGCGGCCTGCCGGAGATGGCCTCCGGCCCCGCCTTCGCGGCGCCGCTTGGCCTGCTTGCCTGGGCAGCCGGGGCAGGCAGGCCGCCCTTCGACATCCAGCCGGGGCTGGACCGGCCGCAAGGCCTGTTCCGCCGGTTCGTCAACTGGCTCAGGGATCGTGCCTGATGTCCATGGAAACCAGAAAGTTGTGGATGAACGATCACCGTTCATACCAAACGCGAGACACGACTCGCAGCACCTGATTACGCTCGCTCCAGGAGGCTCTCCCGCATGACCCTCAACCTGACCCTGCCAGTCACTCAGCACACCGACTTCAGCCCGCGCATCACCGTCATCGGTGTCGGCGGCGGCGGCACCAATGCGGTCAATAACATGATCGCCATGGGCCTGGAGGGCGTCGAATTCGTGGTGGCGAACACCGATGCCCAGTCGCTGGTGAACAGCAAGGCAGAGCGCCGGGTGCAACTCGGCCCGCACCTGACCCAGGGCCTGGGCGCGGGCGCCAAGCCGGAGATCGGCCGGGCCGCGGCCGAGGAGGCGACGGAGGAGTTGGCACGGCACCTGGAAGGCTGCCACATGGTCTTCGTGACCGCCGGTATGGGCGGCGGCACGGGCACCGGAGCGGCACCGGTGATCGCCCGGATGGCGCGCGAGCGGGGCGTGCTGACCGTGGGCGTGGTGACCAAGCCCTTCGACTTCGAGGGCCCGAAGCGGAGGCGCGCGGCCGAGGCGGGGCTGGAGGAGCTGCAGTCGGTCGTCGATACGCTGATCATCATCCCGAACCAGAACCTGTTCAGGATGGCAAATGAGCGCACGACCTTCGCCGAGGCCTTCAAGATGGCCGATGCGGTGCTCTATGACGGCGTGCGCGGCGTGACCGACCTGATGGTCAAGCCCGGCCTGGTGAACCTGGACTTTGCCGACATCCGCACCGTCATGGCGGAGATGGGCAAGGCGATGATGGGCACCGGCGAGGCCGAGGGCGACGACCGCGCCGTGAAGGCCGCCGAGAAGGCGATCAGCAATCCGCTGCTCGACGACGCATCCCTGCGCGGCGCCCGCGGCGTGCTGATCAACATCACCGGCGGCTACGACATGACGCTGTTCGAGGTGGATGAGGCCGCGAATCGCATCCGCAAGGAAGTGGACGAGGATGCCAACATCATCTTCGGATCCTCGGTCGAGGAGGAGCTGAACGGCCGTATCCGCGTCAGCGTGGTTGCCACCGGCATCGATGCCGCGCCCATCCAGGGCACGCTGCCGGGCGCCGCGCCGGCCACGAAGCAGGAAGGGCTGACCCTAGTGCCTGGCGGCC
>Ga0207747_1001700_pt1 | contig 14337 bp, 13 predicted proteins | sample HigsolmetaGSP11D_FD_184839 | JGI IMG/M metagenome (GOLD analysis project Ga0207747, IMG submission 184839) | High solid enriched microbial communities from the Joint BioEnergy Institute, USA - SP1-1-D (SPAdes) | ecosystem: Engineered > Bioreactor > SSF (Solid state fermentation) > Aerobic >...
TACTTGATCTTGCAGAAAATTTGATAAGGTTATCAGGATTTAAGCCTTATGAGGATATAATGATAGAATTTACTGGACTTCGTCCCGGTGAGAAGCTGTATGAAGAACTTCTGATGGACGAAGAAGGCTTGCAGTCGACAGCGAATAATCTTATATTTATAGGAAAACCCATAGATATAGACGAAGAGAAATTCTTAAGGCAGCTTGAAGAATTAAAAGAAATCAATTTTATGGAGCCGGATGTTATAAGGAAGAAAGTAAAAGAGATTGTGCCAACGTATAAATATCAGGAAAAAGCAGATTGAATTTTAATAAATTGCAAATATTTACAAAGGAATGGAGAGAACTATGGAAAAAAAACGAATATACCTGTCATCACCAACAATGACAGGAGAAGAACAGATATATATAAGGGAAGCATTTGATACAAATTGGGTAGCACCGCTGGGACCGAATGTAAATGAATTTGAAAAAGAAATGTCATATTATGTTGGAGTGCCATATGCTGCAGCCTTAACATCAGGGACAGCCGCAATGCATATGGCAATCAAAGCGTTAGGAATAAATAGAGGTGATATAGTATTTTGTTCATCTCTTACATTTGCAGCAAGTTGTAATCCGATTATATATGAGGGAGGAATTCCTGTTTTTATAGACAGCGAAGAAGAATCATGGAATATGGATCCAAATGCTCTACGAAAAGCATTTGTTAAATATCCGAATGTGAAGGCTGTAATAGTAGTAAACTTATACGGTACACCGGCTAAATTGGATGAAATTGCATCAATATGTTGTGAGTACGGTGTACCTTTAATAGAAGATGCCGCAGAATCTTTGGGAGCTAAGTATCGGGGAAAACAAACCGGTACTTTTGGTAAATTTGGTGTTTTCTCATTTAACGGAAATAAGATTATAACCACTTCCGGTGGTGGGATGTTGGTATCAGAAGACAGAGCTATGATAGAAAAAGTTAGGTTCTGGGCTACTCAGGCAAGAGAAAAAGAATTGCATTATGAACATAAAGAGATTGGATATAATTATCGTATGTCAAATATATCTGCAGGTATAGGTAGGGGACAACTTAAATCTATAAACGATTTTATACTACGCAAAAAACATATATATAATACATATAAAAAAGCATTTGAAGATATCAGCTTTTTAAAAATGAATCCTATACCTGAGAACTGTGAACCTAATTACTGGTTATCATGTGTAATACTCGATGATGACTGCAAAGTAAAACCATATGATATTATTATAGCTTTGGAAAAGGAAAACATTGAAAGTAGGCCAATATGGAAACCTATGCATTTACAACCGGTATATAGTGAATGCGATTTCATATCTTCAATCGATGATAATTTGGGTATATCAGGTAGAATCTTTAATCAAGGTGTATGTCTTCCAAGTGATATAAAGATGACTGACGATGATATGATGAGAATTATTAAAATAATGAAAAATTTGATTTAACGAGGTTTACTATGTATAAAAAATACTTTAAAAGACCGTTAGATTTTATACTTTCTTTATTAGCAATTATTATTTTATCACCGATATTTTTAGTTGTAGCTGTATTAGTGAGAGTTAAACTTGGTAAGCCTGTTATATTTAAACAAAAACGACCAGGATTAAATGAAAAAATATTTACATTATATAAATTTAGGACAATGACAGATGAAAGAGATGATAATGGTAATTTACTGCCTGATAGTGACAGATTGACTAGGTTCGGAAAAATACTAAGATCGACAAGTCTTGATGAGTTGCCAGAACTTTTTAATATTTTAAAAGGTGATATGTCAATTGTAGGACCAAGACCACAATTAGTTCGTGATATGGTATTCATGACTTCAGAATACAGAAAAAGGCACAGTGTTTTACCTGGATTAACAGGATTGGCTCAAATAAATGGACGCAATAATATTTCATGGGATGAAAAGCTAACACTTGATTTAAAGTATATAAGCAATATTACTTTTATAAATGATTTAAAAATAATATTAATTACACTTTTGAGGGTAGTTATGAGGGAAAATATTACTGCTGATGGAATGGATACTGCAGAAGATTACGGTGATTATTTATTAAGAACAGGTAAAATTGATGAAATCAATTATAAAGAAAAAATAATGTTCAGTAAAAAGATATTAGAAGAAAAAGGAGATAAAATGTGAGTACGCATCATAATGAAGACTTTAAAGATATTAAGTTTTCAGTTTCCATGTGCACATATAAAAATGATAATCCTGAGCATCTTAATCAAGCTATAGATAGCATAATAAATCAAACAGTTAAACCTGACGAAATTGTATTGGTTGTAGATGGTCCGGTTCCACTAATGTTAGAAGATGTTATTAATAAATATGAATCAGAGGGCTTCATTAAAGTTATAAGATTAGAAAAAAATGTTGGTCATGGGAATGCAAGACGTATTGGCCTTGAAAACTGTAAGCATGATTTGATAGCTATAATGGATGCTGATGATATTAGTTTACCTGACAGATTCGAAAAGCAGATAAGATGTTTTATAGAAGATAGCACACTTAGTATAGTCGGAGGAAATATAAAAGAATTTATTGAAACAACAGATAGAATTGTTGGTATAAGAGCAGTTCCCCAAGATGATTCAGAAATAAAAAAATTTCTTAAAAAACGATGTCCTTTCAATCAGCAAACTGTTATGTTTAAAGCCTCAGATGTAAAGGCGGCTGGTGGATATATTGATTGGTATTGTAATGAAGATTATTATTTATGGATTCGAATGTATCAAAATAATGCAAAGTTTAAAAATTTAAGAGATGTACTAGTTTTTGTGAGAGTTGGTGATGATATGTACTCACGAAGAGGCGGGTGGAAATATTTTAGGAGTGAAGCAAGACTTCAAAAGTATATGCTAGATCATAAAATTATTGGGTTTATTCAATATATTTTTAATGTATTAATTAGATTTATTTTACAGATTATGATGCCTAATAAATTACGTGGTTTTATATTCAAAAAATTTGCTAGAATAAATCATGTAAAATAGTAATAGAAATTTTATTGTCTAAATTTATGAATCATAGGAGAGTCGAGAGAGATGGGTGAGCAGACCATAAGAGATCTTCAAAAAAAAATATTAGAAATCATGGTATTTATAGATAATGTTTGTAGAAAGTATAATATAGAATATTTTATAATGGGTGGAACTGCCCTTGGTGCAAAAAGACATGGAGGTTTTATTCCCTGGGATGATGACTTAGATATTTTTATGACCCCTGATAATTATAGAAAGTTTAAAGAAATCTTTTATCAAATTAATGATAAAAATTTTGTATTACAGGAATGGAAAATAGTTGATAAATATCTTGAATATGCAAAAGTCAGAATGAATAATACAACATTTATAGAGGAGAATTACAAAAACTGTACAGACATTCATCACGGTATATATGTAGATATAATGATTTTACATAAATGTCCTAATAATAAATTTGTACAGAAATGTATATATTATGCCTCGAAATATGTTACATTAGTTGCATTGTCACAAAGAAATTGGGTTCCCAAAAACAATTTGCAAAAAATTTGCCTTAAAATATTAAAATTTTTACCAAATAAGCTAATATCAAATATTTGCTATAAATTAATATATAAATATGATAACAAAGAAAAAAAATACTCTTATTGTTATTTTATAACAAAAGCAAAGTTTAATCAAGGTATTTTTGAAGCTAAAATTTTTGATAAACCTAAAGATATAAAATTTGAAGGAATTAATTTAAAGGGACCGGCAGACATTGATAAATATTTAACTATAAGATATGGCGATTATATGAAAATGCCATCTCTTCAAGAACAGAAAGCTACAGTACATGCATTTATATTTGATACAGAATGCAGTTATGAAAAATATTTAAACTGCTAGTAATTATAATTTAAAATCGTAAGTCTATTTTATTATTAATAGTATGTAAAATTACGGAGGAAAAAGAAAATGGAAAAATATAAGATTGGATATACAACAGGGGTATTTGATATGTTTCACATTGGACATTTAAATATTTTAAAAAGAGCAAAAGAGTATTGTGATTATTTAATTGTTGGTGTATCTACAGATGAGTTAGTAATGGATTATAAAAAAAAGAAGAGTATAATACCGTTTGAAGAACGTTTTGCAATTGTTGAGAGTATAAAATATGTTGATAAAGTAGTTCCTCAAGATAATATGGATAAAATGCTAGCATGGCAGAAATATCACTTTAATGCTATGTTCGTAGGTAGTGATTGGAAGGGGACTGAGAAATGGATTAAACTTGAGGAGCAATTTAAATCAATCGGAGTAGATATTGTATATTTTCCGTATACACAAGGTATTTCATCAACAAAATTAAGAAAAGTTATTGAAATGTTATCAGAATCTACAATGTAAAATATACGGATGGAGTATTATGATGTTTGTTTCTAATAAAGCAAAATATAGATTTGCATTACTTTTTTCAATTAGTTTTATATTAAATGGCTATTCTTCAGGCTTACCTGGAATTTCTTTAGGTAGTGTTGTATTTATTACTTATATATTTTACTCACTAATAGTTATTCTAAAACATAATAAATTGATTACATTTGGTAAACGAGGAATAAACTTATCATCATTGGGATTTGTGTTATTTATATTTATGATAACTTTATTAACTTTATTATTTAATGTAAGCAATCAGTTTTCGTTATCAAATTTGATTTTTACGTTACTAAAGATTTTGACTTGGGCATTTATGATATCTATTACAAATTATATTTTTTTTGATTATTATTATATATGCATGTGGATGTTTAGAATAGCTAATATTTTAACTGTATATATTATTATTCAAACTATAGCTTTTTATATCTTTTCTTTATATATACCAAACATTTATAATTTCGGTATTCTGAAGCCATATGATGAGTTATATGCAGCTTATGATTTATTAGGATCAGGTGTAATTTTAAGACCTGGTTCGTTATTATCTGAACCTGCATTTTATGGGAATTATATACTATGTGTGTTAACAATGCTTATGTTCAGTGAGCAATATGGTAATAAGAAAAAAGATATTTTTTTATCTATATTTTATAGCTTGGGAACAGTCCTATCAACGTCAACAAGTGCGATATACTTATTGGTAATTTTATGGTTATGTTATTTTTATTGCAAAGGTTTTAGGAAACTCTTAATTATAGGAATTCTTTCAATCGCAACATTTACTATATTTGCTTTATTTATTGCTTTTGATTTTGAAATAATAATAAGCAAATTAGGATATTTTGGAAATGCTATTTTGCTTGCTATCGAGAAAATAAAATATTATAGTACATCATCAAGAATAGGAAGAAGTTACGGATATATTAATCTTTTAAATTTTAATCAAAGACTTTTGGGTATAGGTATAGGAAATGAGCAGGTGTTTATTAAATCTAAACTACCTATCTCTGGCGCATATTTAAATTCATTAACTACTTTAATTTTTTGGGCAGGATACTTTGGGGTGTTAGCATATGCCCTATATATTATATCTATAATAAAGAAGGCCATAAAAGATAAAATATCTTTTATTTTACTTATGATTTATATTGTAAAAGGGTTTTCAAGCGGAATTTGGTTTAGTACCTATGGTATATTATTTATGACTATAATAATATTTAGATCACAATATTATAATAGTCTACATAGAAAATGTTATGGGATGAGGAATAATGTCGACAATAAAGATAAGTAAAAGATTATATTTCAATATTGTAGCTAATTTTTTAGGACGTGGTTGGTCTATAATATCTAATATTATTTTTGTACCTATATATATAAAATATATAGGCGAAGAAGCATATGGTCTGATTACTTTTTTTACAACTCTGCAAACTATCATGAATATTTTTGGATTAGGTCTTTCTAAAACAATAAGAAAAGAATTTGCAACAGATAATAGTTTAGTTGAAAATAGAATAAAAAAATATAAATTGATTCGTTCGGTAGAATTTATTTATTTATTAATTTCAGCTTTAATTATAATTATTTGCTTTTTTATTGCACCTTTAATAGCAACAAAATGGTTAGATATAGAAAACCTTGATAGTGGAGTTGTAATTAGTGTTCTTAGATTAATGGGCATTTCTATTGCACTTCAAATAATATCTAATATGTATATTGGTTGCTTATATGGGATGGAATATCAAGTTAAAGCGAATCTTTTTCAAGCAGTATGGGCTTTGATAAAATATTTAGGATCTAGCATTATATTAATTATGATTACTAAAAATTTGATTGTATTTTATTTATGGTATAATATCGTTGATTTAATTTATGTTTTAGTATTGAGAGTTAGTATTATCAGTGACATAAATTTAAGCCATAAAAGATGGAATGTTAAAGATCTAAAATATTTATATTTTATTAGAAAATTTTCTTTAGGGATATTTTTTATTTCTATAGGATATACCATTAATACACAAATTGATAAATTTATAATTAGTACAATGTTTCCAATATCAGCTGTTGGAGCATATAATACAGCATTCAATTTAAGTTATGCAATGACTATTATTTCTTCTTCTATTGGAAATGCTTCATTTTCTAGATTTTCAAATTTATACTCTAATAGAGAATATGAAGAACATAATAATCTATTCATTAAAATAAGTAACGCATCAAGTTTGATAATTATTGCTATTGGATCATATGTTGCTGTATTTTCAAATGAATTGATACTCATATGGACGAAAAGTGTTGAATTATCAAATATTGTTAAAGATGTAACTCCTTTTATAATTATAGGCAGTACATTTTCTGCATTACAGGAAGTTGCATATGAGTATTTGTTGTCTTGTGGTATAGTGATTTATAATAATATAATGACTTATATATCTATATTATATAATATTATTATTACTCCATTCTTTATTCGTTTATATGGTATTAATGGTGCCGGATACTCATGGTTGATTTTAATGAGCATATCATCAATTATTTACTTGTCAATTGTTTATAAAAAAGCCAATAAAGATAATTGGTTTAAACTATTATTAAGTAATATTATTTTTCCATTTGTTTTATCTTTGTCATTGGCAATTATTAACTATAGAATACTTTCATTACTCAACATAAGCAATATTATGTTTGTTGCACTTGCAATTTTATTTGGTTCTTGCACACTGGTTATACTTTTCTATATTTTTAACAATAGTTATATAAAAAGTATATATATGTACATAAGTAATAGAACTAGATGTTTATAGGAGGTTATATGAGTTATATATTAAGCATTGTCATACCAACAAAAGATAGGTATGAATATCTACGTGAAACAATAAAAACGTTAGTTGATATGGATAGAAATGATATAGAAATTGTAATACAAGATAATACATATGAAAATAATGATATATTGGAATATATTAACAATTTAGGGAAAGATAATTTGAAATATTATCATGTTAAAGAACCGTTGCCTGTATCTGACAATTGTGATTTAGCAGTTGGACATGCCAGTGGTGATTATATTTGTTTTATTGGAGATGATGATTCAGTAGCAAAGGAAATAATTGATGTTGCGTATTTAATGAAAAAATATTCAATTGATGCTTGTAATTGTCTTATGGCTCAATATCATTGGTCTGATGTAAAATTTAAATATTTAAAAAAGCCATATTTGAGTTTTAGTAGAAAAAAAGTAAAGGTTAAGCGACTTGATACGAATAAAACGTTGATAAAATATCTACGAAATGGAATGCAAGAAATTAGATTTTTGCCAAGGGCTTATCATGGAATTATTTCTAAAGGTATATTAGATAAAATTAAAATGACTACTGGTTATTATTTTCCTGGTCCAAGTCCTGATATGGCTAATGCTGTTGCAGCTTCAAGCTTAATACAATCCCATTATTTTTTTAGAATGCCTCTTATAGTAAGCGGTAGTAGCTATAAAAGTACAGCAGGTATGGGATTAAGAGGGAAGCATAAAGGCAGTTTATCAAGTGTTAAGCACCTTCCTAAGAATATTGATGAAACTTGGGATAAAAGAATTCCGAAAATATGGCTGGCTCATACTATATGGCCAGAATCAGCAATTAAGGCTCTTAATGCAATGGGTCGTAGAGATTATGAAAATTATATGAATTGGTATGCAATGTTTGCAAGAATTTTATTAAGAGATCCACAGAGCTATATTTTTATTAAACCACACATGCTAAATATTAAATACTATTTTTTTACTCTAATAGAAATGATAAAAGCGTTAGTAATATGGATGTTTAGGAAAGGTGTTATATATTTTAATCGATTATTTAAAATTGAGTATATGACAACAAAACCATTATCTATAATCCAAGCATGTAACTTAGTAAATTATTATAATTCAAAACATAATAATTTATTCATTATTGAGAAGAAATTACAAAAGTATTATAATAAGTAAATATTAAAATTTTAAATGGAGGAATGAATTATATATGATGACAAATAAAGTAGTTTTAGTTACTGGTGGAACAGGTTCTTTTGGAAATTATATAGTACATCGATTATTAAAGGAAACTAATGTAAAAGAAATAAGAATTTTAAGCCGTGATGAAAAAAAGCAATATGATATGAAGATACACTATAAGAATGATACAAGATTGAAATTTTTTATTGGTGATATAAGAGATTATGATAGAGTTGATGAGATAATGGAAGGTGTTGATATTGTTTATCAAGCAGCTGCATTAAAACATGTATCTGTATGCGAAATGTCACCTTATGAGGCTGTTAAAACCAATATTATAGGCGTAGAAAATGTTATTTCTGCGGCACTAAAGCATAAGGTAGAAAAATTAATATGTATTAGCACAGATAAAGCGGTGAAACCTGTCAATGTTATGGGAATGACTAAGGCTATACAAGAAAGATTGGTAATAAGTGCAAATCAAGCTCCTGAGAACAAAGGTACAGTTTGCTCAGTTGTAAGATATGGTAACGTTTTGTTGTCCCGTGGATCTGTAATTCCATATTTTCGTAAGTTATTATCTGATGGAGAAACAATAACAATAACGGATGAAAAAATGACAAGGTTTTTACTAACATTAAATGATGCCATTGACCTAGTACTGTTTGCTACAAAAAATGCAGTAGGTGGAGAAATATTTGTAAAGAAGGCACCAAGTGTTTACATTACTGATATAGCCAAAGTAATATGTTTAGAGGCAGGAAAAAAATTTGAATATCGTGTTATCGGTAAAATTCCAGGAGAAAAGCTAAATGAAATATTAATTACTGAAGAAGAATTACAGAGAACAGAAGATATGGGAGAATTTTTTACAATTCATCCATATTGGAAGCAAGATAAATGCAAATTTACTGATATAACGGAAGAATATTCATCAGGAAATAATATACTAACTGATATATATCAAATTCAAAAACTAATACAGGAAGCTGACAGAATGGCAAAAGAAGTACATGTTGAGAAAGGTGAGTTTTCAAAAATATAAGAAACGAGGAGATTAATATGTTAATTCCATTAGTAAAACCATATATGCCGCCTAACTATGAATTAATGCCTGAATTAGAATCAATGCTTTATAGCGGTTATATTGCTGAAGGAGAGGCAGTATATGAATTTGAAAAAAAACTAGGTGATTATCTCCATAATCAATATATAATTTCCGTGAATTCTGGGACAGCAGCGTTACATATAGCATTATTGCTCGCTGGGGTAGGAAAAGGAGATGAGGTTATAAGTACCCCATTAACTGCAGAACCTACTAATGTGGCTATAAAACTAACTGGAGCAAATGTCGTATGGGCTGATATAGACCCAAATACCGGATTAATAGACCCGAATTCTGTAAAAGAAAATATTACTGACAAGACTAAAGCTATTGTATTGGTACATTATGCTGGAATGGTATGTAATATGAATGAGTTTTTAAAAATATCTAAAGAATTTAATATACCAATTATTGAAGATGCAGCTCATTCGTTAGGTAGCCTTTACAATAATAAACCAATTGGTTCAATATCAGATTTTACGTGTTTTTCTTTTCAAGCTATTAAGCATATGACAACAGTTGATGGCGGAGCGATTGCTTTAAAGAATGAAGAAATGTGTAGTAAGGCCAGAAAATTAAGATGGTTTGGATTAGATAAAAAGGTATCTAGGCTTAATAACGATATTACAGAGGTTGGTTTTAAATATAATATGAATAATGTTAATGCAGTAATTGGGCTTGTTCAGTTAAGACATATTGAGGAAATTGTCAGTAAGCATAAAAATAATGGAAACTACTATGATAATGAGCTAAAAAATATTCCAGGTATTAAATTACTTACTTATTATGATAATACAGAACCATCATATTGGCTATATACATTGAAAGTGCAAAATAGAAAAGATTTTATTCGAATGCTAGAATCAAAAGGTGTAGTAGCATCAGTATTACATAAGCGAAATGATTTTCATTCTGTTTTTAAAAATTCAAAAAAGGAGTTACCTAATTTGGATAAGTTTTACTCGGAATTTGTTCATATTCCATGTGGTTGGTGGGTCAATGATGAAGACAGGGAAATGATTGTTGATGCTATCAAAAGTGGATGGTAAAAGAAGCGGTAAAGTTTAATAATATTGGGTTAGGATTTGAGCTTTTTTATATTGAGGTCGACTTTTTTTCTAACCGCTTGATTATATAACATTTACTGATATACTTTCTGAGAACTCAAACCATTATACAGTATTACTCCTTATATTGTATTAAACCATTAATTAGCAGAAAGGAGTAAAGATGATATCTTTATATAAACCATTTATGCCACCAGAATTACCTGAGCTAAATAATATATTATATTCAGGTTATTTAACTTATGGTAAATACGGCAAAAATTTTGAAGAACGATTATCTGAATATTTTAATGAAAAATATGTTTTAGTTACAAATTCATATAATTTAGCGATATTTATAGTTTTATCTACATTGGATATAAAATCTGGCGATGAAGTTATTGCGTCACCGATGGCTTGTTTGGCATCAACGCAGCCAATTGCAACGTATGGAGCTAAAATTGTATGGGCGGATATTGATCCTAAAAGAGGCACTTTATCTCCTGAAAGTGTAAAGAAAAAGATAACCAGCAAGACCAAGGCTATAATACATAATCATTTTTGTGGTTATGTAGGTTATATTGATGAAATCAATAATATTGGAAAAAAAGCTGGTATACCAGTAATAAATGATGGAATTGAGGGATTTGGGAGTATATATAAATCAAAAAAAATAGGTAACTGTGGTACTGATATTTCAGTATTTTCGCTAAATGCTGTAAGAATTCCTAATACAATTGAAGGCGGAGTAATTATTTTCAAAGACAAGGAATTATATAATAAAGCTTTATTAAAAAGAGATAATGGAATTAATAGAAGTAATTTTAGAGATGATCTTGGGGAAATAAATACGTCATGTGATATTTCTATATTAGGATATAGTGCTACTATGAGTGAAATAAATAGTTATATTGGATTAATGCAAATGAATTATGTTGATGAACTAATAAAAAAGCAACGAAATAATGCAAAAGTATGGTCTAAAGTTCTATCTGGAATTGATATGGTAACTCCTATAGATATTCATGATAGTATACCAAATTATTGGGTATATGGAGTTTTAACATCAAACAAAAAGAATACAATTGAATTTTTTCGTAGTAAAGGCTTTTATGCTTCAGGTGTGCATATAAATAATAATATTTATAGTGTTTTTAAATCAAATGAGTTTTTACCTGGAGTATATGAATTTAATAACAGTTTTGTTGCGCTACCAAGTGGTTGGTGGGTAAATGGTGAAAAGGATATTGTAATTTTTTAGAATAAGGTGTTATAATTTATGAAAAGATGTATCAGCATTTCAGAAATTGCAAAATTAGTTTCGAAAGATTATATTGGTGAAAATATTAATATTAATGGTCTAAATCTATGCGATAGGACTTCTATATATGATAGCATTATCTCATATGTTACTAATAAATCATATTTTAAAGTAATTGAGCAAAATAAATCAATTAAAGCTTTGATATTAGATCAAGATTTATATAATTATTATAAAAATATAGATAGGACATTATCCTTTATTATATGTGAAGATCCCGAGAAAATTTTTTATGAAATTCATCACAAACTTTGCAATAATACAGACTTTTATGATAAATTTGAATTTATACCTATAATTGGTAATGGATGTGATATTCATAGTACAGTAATAATTGAAAATGGAGCAATAATTGGAAATAATGTTCGAATAGGTCCATATAGTATAATTAAGAAAGGAAGTAGAATAGGAAACAATGTAGTAATTGGAAGTAATTCAGTTATTGGTTCTGAAGGATTTCAAGCAATTAAGATAAATGGGGTGCCGACTTTAATAATTCATGTTGGTGGTACATTAATTAAAGATAATGTACATATTGGAGATAATACAACCATAAGTAATAATTTATTTGAAGGATATACAACAATTTGTGAAAATACCATAATTGACAATTTGGTATATATTGCACATAATTGCTTCATAGGTAAAAATGTTACTATATGTGCTGGAGTTAAATTATGTGGATCTTGCGTTATTGAAGATAATGCATGGATTGGTATAAATACATCTGTATTAAACAAGGTTACTATAGGAAAAAATTCAAAAGTTGGCATGGGTAGTGTTGTTACTAGAGACATTTATGAAAATACATTAGCGTATGGTGTTCCTGCTAGAATGAAAAAACAGGACTAATTTTCGGAGGATATTATATGTTTGGTAAATTTAAGAAAGAAAGCTTACTATTTAAAATAATATTATGTATATTACTATCAACTATCGTAATATTAATATTTTTTATATTAAATAAAGTTATTGATAAGAAGATTTTTCGTAAATATACCATTGAAAAAAATAGTTTACTTATTCATGACATTGAAAAAATTAGTATAAATAATAATATATTTAGTATATATGGTTATGCATTTATGCTTAATTCTGATTCAAAAGATTCATTAATATCAGTTTTTTTAAAAAATACAAATGATAATAGTGAGATATGGTTAGAAACTAAGCAATATTTAAGGGATGATGTAAATAAATTTTTTATTGGTGAATATAATTATGAAAAATCCGGTTTTATTGCAACATGTAAATCTAATGAATTAAAATTATCAGATTGCTATGAAATTATAATTAATATTGATCGTAAAAATGATGTAAAGAAAAGAACAACTGTATCAACGAATTATTATACTTTAAACGGTGAGTTGTTTACTTATAATCCAAATGCATTCATAAATCCCGAGCTTAATATAAAGTCTGATTTATTAAAAAATGTGTTTTTATATGGTGATTTATGTTTCTTTGACAATGAAATTGGAATGTATGTATATCAATTAGATAATTATTTATATTGGATTCTAACAGATGATTTTAAATTTAATGAAGACGGTAAGACATATATACCTTATAGATTATATACCTCGCAAACTAATAAACTACCTGAAAAGCAAATTAAACATATGTTTGAAAATCAAGATTTTTATTTTGAGAAATTTGAATATATTGATGAAGATACCTATCCATATCGAGTTGCTATTAGAAATATACCTAAAGACTATGTGATTGCCAATATAAGAACAGGTGTATTTGATAGAGAAAATTATGTTTGGATATGGGAAAGAGATTTTCATATAAATCACAATTTATTGAATGAGTAACATCTATATAATTAGATTAGTGAGAAATATTTTGTGTTGACTGCATCACAAGGTAGGTTAAGAATTTAAGATATTAAGAAAGAGGTATTAAAATATATGAAAATTGCAGTCGCAGGAGCCGGTTACGTTGGCCTATCCAATGCTGTCTTACTTGCACAACATAACGAAGTTATAGTCGTGGATGTTCTGCAAGAAAAAGTTGATATGATTAATAACCGTAAATCTCCGATAATTGATATGGAGATTGAGGATTACTTATCTAACAAAGAATTAAACCTTACCGCCACCACAGATAACTATTTGGCATATAAAGATGCAGAATATGTCATCATTGCAACACCTACCAACTACGATCCTGAAAAGAACTATTTTAATACCAGATCTGTTGAGGCAGTAATAGCCAATGTTCTTTCCATTAATCCGGATGCAGTTATGGTAATCAAATCTACCGTACCGGTCGGTTATACGGAAAAAGTAAAAAAGATGTTTGAAACCGACAATATCATTTTCTCGCCGGAATTTTTAAGAGAAGGAAAAGCTTTATACGACAATCTTTATCCTTCAAGAATAGTTGTGGGAGAGCAATCCAAAAGGGCGGAAGTCT
>Ga0207747_1001701_pt1 | contig 14336 bp, 14 predicted proteins | sample HigsolmetaGSP11D_FD_184839 | JGI IMG/M metagenome (GOLD analysis project Ga0207747, IMG submission 184839) | High solid enriched microbial communities from the Joint BioEnergy Institute, USA - SP1-1-D (SPAdes) | ecosystem: Engineered > Bioreactor > SSF (Solid state fermentation) > Aerobic >...
CTTAAGCTATAGGTAAAAAATGGATGTTTACTACCTTTATTTAGGTGTTTTCGTTTTTCGCTAATTTTCCAGAAAAATAAAATCTGAAATTTCAAAACTTATTTATGCGACGCTAGTGATATTTTTTCCATTATTGAATTTTCCTATGCGTAACCGTAGTACTTTGGAAGAAAATTTAGTAAAATAAAAAAGTTAGTAGAATGAAATTTTGTTAGAGAGTGGTGTCAGCATTGAGCAATCAAACACCTATATATGGAGGACAGGCACTATTAGAAGGTGTCATGTTTGGGGGAAAAGAACATACCGTTTCTGCCATTCGCCGAAACGATCAATCCATCGAATATTACTATGCGAAAAAAGAAACAAAACCTTGGATGCAAAAGTTGAAAAAAATTCCTTTTATACGAGGAAATATCGCCATCATTGAATCGGCAGGACTTGGTTCAAAACATTTACAATTCGCAAGCGACCGCTATGATGTAAATCCGGGAGAAGAGCAGGAAGGCGCAGAGTTATCAAAACTGGAAATGATTTTTGGCGTAGCGATTGTCGGCGTCCTTTCCTTTTTGTTCGGAAAATTTGTCTTTACGCTCATACCAGTATTTCTTGCGGAATTATTTTCGCCATGGGTTACTGGAAAATACCCGCAAATCTTTTTAGAAACAGGCTTTAAACTAGTTTTGCTTCTCGTTTATTTATATTTAATCTCATTAACTCCAATTATTCGCCGAGTGTTCCAATACCACGGCGCAGAACATAAAGTCATCAACTGCTATGAAAACGGCCTTGAATTGACTGTTGAAAACGTTCAAAAACAATCTAGATTGCATTACCGATGCGGTTCCAGCTTTATCTTGTTTACTGTCATTATCGGAATGTTCATTTATTTGTTCTTCCCGGTTGACCCATTATGGTTCCGCGTCGTCATTCGCATCTTGCTAATTCCAGTTGTTCTCGGTGTTTCTTATGAAGTGTTGCAATTTACCAATTGTTTAAGAGATATTCCGGTGTTATGCTATTTAGGCTATCCTGGATTATGGCTTCAATTATTAACGACAAAGGAACCGGAAGACGATATGGTGGAAGTATCCATTGCATCCTTTAAAAAGCTCCATGAAATTGAGAAAAATCCGGAAATCATTACAGAGCTTCACCATGACTAAGAAAAAGGCTTAGAAGTTGATTTTTCAGCTTCTAAGCTTTTTTAATAAAAAAAACACAACACCCACTTTTCTAAGTGTGTTGTGTCATCATACAAAAGTTAAATAGGATGCCCACTTTCCTCATAAACACATCGCCCTTTGCAATAGGTTGCAACAATCGTATGGTGAAATGTTTCACCTTCATAAACGGTCGCTTTATGTTTCGCAAAATGATTTTCCTGTGTCACTGTAAACGGCTTTTTTGCCACAATGGTGAAATCCGCATCACACCCGACTTCTAAACGGCCTACCCTTTCATGTTGAAAACGTTTTGCTGGATTAGCACTCAGCCACTTGGCTACATTGACATAGGAAACTTGATGTTGGTCGCATAATGTCAACAAGGCAAGAAGTGTAAATTGTCCACCGTTGATACCTCCCCATGCTTCAAAGAAATTCTGATTCTTTAAGTCTTTCATCCAAGGGGGACATGGGGAATGGTCGGATGCAACCATGTCGATTTGGCCATTCAAGAGACAATCCAACAATTGTTTGCGCTCCTTTTCCGGCCGTAAAGGAGGCGCACATTTTGCTAGTACTCCGCGCTCGTTCAATGCTTCATCATTAAACCATACATAATGGGGGCATGTTTCAACCGTCACATCCATTCCGCGTGATTTTGCCTCTTGAATCAATTCCACTGCTTTAGCGCTAGAAATATGAACAAAATGTAGGGAACATCCTGTCAACTCTGCAAAATAGAGCGCACGATGGACCGCTTCCACTTCAGCTATAATAGGACGCGACTCCGCATAATCTTGAGGCGTTGTTTTTCCTTTCTTCCGTTTTTCCCGCTGCATAAAATCCGTTAATTCATTGCTTTCCGCATGCAATGCTAAAATTTTTCCGAGGCGGGCAATTTCACGCATACCTTCAAGCAATGTTTCCTTTTCCACTGACGGAAAAGGTTCAAAGCCGGAATTGGATAAAAACGCTTTAAATCCAACAACCCCTTCTTTCGCAAGAGCTGCCAACTGCTGGACATTTCCCGGGACAAGGCCTCCCCAAAAGTAAGGAGGAATAATGCTCTTTTCCTTTGCTAGCTCTTTCTTTAAACGAAGGGCTCCAACATCAATAGTCGGGGGATTGCTGTTTAGCGGCATTTCAAAATAACGGGTAATGCCGCCTGCTGCAAGTAAGCGGGAACCAGTCTCAAATCCTTCCCATTCTTCGTTTCCGGGTTCATTGAAATGCACATGCACATCAATTCCGCCCGGGAAAATCAAATTTCCTTGAGCATCGATTGTTTGGACAGCTTCCCCTAAATTTTTGCCAATCGCACAAATGGCCCCATCCTTTACAGCTAAGTCGGCCAAAATAACTTCCTTCTCACAAACAAGTTTTCCGTTTTTCACTAACAAATCAAACATTGGCATTCTCCTTTGCCGCAATCGGGGCTTCATAATAATCAAGGGCTGCCTGCAATCCTTCACCCCGATGTATAGTTGCCCCCGCACGTATTAGACAAGCTTCCAGTGCAGATAATACGGATAATATATTTTCTTTTCGGCAGCTGTAACCCATCGTTCCGATACGCCAAATTTTACCATGTAAAGGCCCGAAAGAAGAAGCGATTTCAACGCCAAACTGCTCAAGCATCATTTGCCGCACCCAATCTCCATCGATTCCAAGAGGTATTTTGACGCAAGTGACCGTCGGAAGTTTATGATGTTCATCGCCAAATATTTCAAGCCCCATCGCTTTCAACCCTGCTATAAGCGCCTTTTCGTGGTATTGGTGGCGGCCGAATCGTTCATATAAACCCTCTTCTAATACAAGTCGAAGCCCTTCCCTCAGTGCGTAAAGCATCGATGTTGCTTCCGTATGATGGTTTAATCTTCTCGGACTCCAATAATCTTGCAGCATGGCCAAATCGAAGTAGTTGCTATGGATACGGTTCTTCTTGTTTCCCAATGCTATATCCTCTGCCGTTGCAATGCCCGCTTCGACTTTTTTTCGGGATAAAATAATTTTTTCGATGCGGTCATTATAAGTAATCGGTGCCATGCCCGATGGAACAGATAAACATTTTTGCGTGCCGCCAATCACTCCATCTAAACACCATTCATCCACCATTACATTGACCCCTCCAATGGATGCCACCACATCGACAATTAATAGTACATCTAATTCGCGGCATGCAGGCCCCAGTTCATTGAGCGGCTGCATACATCCTGTAGAGGTTTCGCCATGTACAATGGCAACGATTTTCGGCTTTACCTCCTTTACTTTTGCAATGATTTTCTGCTGGTCAAACACTTCGCCCCATGGACATTCCATCGTATATACATCGGCTCCGTAACGTTCACAAATTTCAACAAGCAAATGGCCGAACCGTCCAAAAATGGGAATAAGCACTTTATCCCCTGGTTCTATGACGCTGCAAAGCAAGGCTTCAATGCCGGAACGGGAAGAACCATCAATGGGGAATGCCCAATGATTTTTCGTTTGGAACAATTCCCTCAGCATTTCCATCACTTCATTCATAATATCTGTAAAACAAGGATCAAATTGCCCTAAAATAGGGGTGCTCATTGCCTGCAAAACACGAGGGTCCACCTCCACCGGCCCAGGCGTCATAATAGTGCGTTTTGGGACTTGCAAAGGTTTCATTTTCATGGATTACACGCCCTTTCAATATGCTAAATAGTATAAAATGTCCTGCAATAAACGGACCCCATTCTCTAGTTCCTTCGCCTCAGTAAATTCCAATGGCGAATGGCTGATTCCGTTGCGGCTAGGAACAAAAAGAAGAGTTGTGGGGACATGCTTGGCAAATACTTGGGAATCATGCCCTGCCCCGCTTACCATTTCAATGGCCTTCAACTTGCGTTTCTTCGCCAGCTGCATTGCCACTTTTTGCATTTTTTTATCCAACGGCACCGGTTCATCCATAGCAAAAAGTTCCGTTTGATGGGTGACGTTCCATTTTTTATCGATATCCTTCAAAATACGGTGCATTTCCTTTACAAATTGATCGATGACTGTCTGGTCATGATGGCGTATATCAATCGTAAAACATACCTCTCCTGCAATGGCATTGGAAACATTTGGTTTAGCCTTTATCATGCCGACCGTTGCCCGCAAATCCGGAGCATATTTTTCACTCGCCAAAGAAGTCAACCTCGTAATGGCATTGGCGGCGCTTACCATTGCATCGCTTCTGCCAGCCATCTCCGTAGTGCCCGCATGATTCGTCTGGCCAAAAAAGGTAATCATGTAACGCTGCTGCCCAACGATATGCGTCACGATGCCAACTTGTTGTTTTTTTTTTCCAATATCGGACCTTGCTCAATATGTACCTCCACAAAATGGACGATATCAGAACGTTTCAAGGATTGATAATTTTCTAAAGGAAAACCGGCTTCTCTCATTGCATCTTGAAATAAAATATCATCTGCATCCCTTACGCCTTCAATATCCGACAAATCATATTCCCCCACAATATTTTTAGACCCCCAAAAAGTCAGCGGAAAACGGCTGCCTTCTTCTTCGCAAAGGGAAACTACTTCCAACGTTTTTTTGGGAGGCCCATAGGTGGAAAGGAGCCTTTGCACTGCCAACAAGCTTGCTAACACTCCGTATGCCCCGTCATATTTTCCTCCTTGCACAACCGTATCAATATGCGAACCGGTTAAAATTACTTCATTCGGTTTTTCAGTGCCTGTGATTCGCCCAAACAAATTTCCTACAGAATCACAATAAGCGGTCAATCCAGCAAGGGCCATTTTTTGCTGCAAGGCTTGCTGCGCCTTTTGCCACACATTGCTATATAGTAAACGGGTAACGCCGCCTTCTTCGGTTTTCCCAAATTGAGCTAACCACTCAATCAATGATTCGATGGTCCATTCATGTTCTAAGTGGATGGAAGAAAGTTGTTCATGTATCATGTTTTTTCCACCTTTCATGGTTGATTAGCTCAAATTTTAAAGAATGATTTCACCATCATCACTGGTAGAACTGCTAAAAAAGCATAAATTTTTAGATAATTTGCACAATCACTCTTGGCGAATCTTCTTTTCTATGTTAGATTTTCTTACATAAGTATTTTTTTAGTTGAATGAAGGAGCGTGATGCCATGGACATTGCCCAATTATTAAATCAAAAAGAATTACAGCCTATTAAGATTGTTGCCGGCAAAAGGGCGAAACATCGACAAATCCGCACCATCACCATGATGGATGCTCCAGATATAATCCCATATTTAAATCCAGACCAATTTATCATTACGACTGCCTACCATTTAAAAAATAACTTAGCTTATTTTAAAGAATTGATTATCGAAATGGCGAAAAAGGAATGTGCGGGTATCGGCATTAAAAAAAATCGGTTTCTTTACGAATTTCCGAAAGATATTTTGGAACTGGCAGATGAGCTGGAAGTGCCTTTTATTGAATTGCCGGAACATTTATCCCTCGGTGAGATTAACTTGATTGTCACTCAGTTTATTTTGCATAGCGAGGCTGCCTTATTGACCTATGCAATGAATGCCCATCGCCAATTTACGGATATTATTTTTAAAGGGCAAGGAATCAACCAGTTAGTGAAACATTTGTCCTCCCTCATCAAACGGGAAGTCTACTTAATCAATTCGTATTTGCGCCCCTACCACTCATCTCAACAATACATTCAAGCCTTAGCATCCATCCAAAAAATGATGGAGCACCATTTCGAAATCCCGATTTTTTCAACTTCTTCTTGGCACTTTTCATTGCTAGACGATCGGAGTACCTACTCTTTTTTCCCCATCAACATTAATTCTGGAAAGCATTTTTTATTGATTGAAGGCATGGTTGAACCAAACGATACACAGCTGCGTTTATTAATTGAACAGGCTATTAATGTACTGTCTTTTGCCATCTTGCAGGAAAAAGCCTTGCAGCAGCAAAAGCGAAAAATCCGCAATCAGCAATTTTCAGACTTGCTGGAGATTCCGCAAATCACCAGTGATACGATTAAAAGCAAAGCGGAAGAACTTCATATTCCGTTACTTCAGGCGTATGTCTGCATCGTTGGGCGGCTAAGACATATCGGCAACTTGCATCCTTATCAAATGCAGCAATTGCTGGACCAAATTCATAGTTTTTGCGAGGAATCGCTGCAAAGCCCTTGGATTCATATGCACATTTTTACAGTGAAAAACGACCTTGTCTTTTTATATGAACTGCAATATCCCGAAATGGATTTTAAATTATTCATCACTGAGTTATTTAAAGAACTTTCCATGTCCATTAAGCAATATTTCCACCAAACAATATCATTTGGAGCCAGCAATATGATTCCAAACTTTTTCGACATCCACCGGGCTATGAAAGAAGCCCAAAGTGCCGTACATTTTATCAGCCCTCAATCCCCGCTTATATCCTTCTATACCATTAAAGAAATAGACGAGCTGCTTCAAATGATTCCAGAAAATGATTTAAGGAACTACCAACAAATGATTTTTAAACCATTGCTTGCTTTGCCGATGGAAGAACAGCAAATCTTATTTGAAACGTTGTATGAGTATTTAGAAAATCATTGCCAAATTTCTGAGACAGCGAAAAAGCTTTTTGTCCATCGCAATACGGTGATTTACCGGTTGGAAAAATGTAGCGCACTTCTCCAAAAAGATTTGAAAGATCCGGAAGTAACCATCCAACTTCGCCTAGCTTTGCGCATCCGCAATCATCTCATTTTAGAGCAATAGTTTAGTTACCCTATCCAAACAGGGCAAAACCATTCGTTATTTTCTCCAAAGACATAGATGAAATTCTTATTTATTTTTGATAAAAGATGACATAAAAGTTGAGTCGTCTTAGTTTTTACAGTTTATATTGGGAGGTTGTTGAAATGGCCACATTACAAGACATTAATCAATTCACGGAAGAACAATTTGTAGAAGTATTTGGTGGAATCTTTGAAGATTCTCCATGGATTGCGGAAAAAGCGGCTCAATTAAGGCCTTTTCCATCCATGGAGAGCGCTTTTGAAGCAATGCGCAATATTGTGGAAAAGGCTAGTGAAGAAGAAAAAGAGAAGTTAATTTTAAAACATCCAGAGCTTGCTAGCCGCATCTCCATGAGCAATTATTCCCAAAAGGAGCAAGCTTCTGCCGGCCTTCATTCGCTCACTTCTGAAGAATTCGAAACGATGACGAAACTAAACAAACAATATAAAGAAAAATTCCAGTTTCCTTTTATCATTTTCGTTGCGGGTCTTGATAAACCGTCTATTATGAAAGCTATGGAATCGAGGCTTCAAAACAACAAAACTGTCGAATTCCACACAGCCCTAAATGAAATCTATAAAATTGCACGGAACCGTTTTAACCAGATTGCTGCATCAGATTAAAAAAGAAAGGATGAATTTTGGATGCCTTCACTTTCTACCCATGTATTGGATTTAGTTCATGGTAAACCTGCGCAAAATGTAAAAATTGAGCTTTATTGCAGAACGGAAGAAAAAGAATGGAAGCTTGTCAAAACCGTCACAACCAATGCGGACGGGCGCACCGATGAAAAACTGATCGCAGAGGATGATTGGCAGCCTACTACTTATCAACTAGTCTTTTATATTGCCGACTATTTTCAATCTTTGCAGACTCCCCTTGCTAATCCCCCTTTCCTAACTACTGTTCCAGTGCAATTTACGATGGAAGAATGCGGCGGCCATTACCACGTCCCACTGCTCGTTTCTCCATGGGGTTATCAAGTTTACCGCGGCAGTTAGCACCCTTTGTTAAACCTCTACAATACTTGCAACATTATTAGTCATATTATCTAAATGTTTTTCTGAAAATTCGTGATAATATGCAATTTAAACAATTCTGCATAAAGGAGATGTAGCCAATGAGTTTACTACAGCTAAATAAACAAGTACTGTCCGATTTATCCTCCATTTCACTCAGCAAAAAAGAATGGGTAAAGCCAAAATTGACTAAGGAAGGGCATGTTTACGATGTGGTCATTGTGGGCGGGGGTCAAAGCGGGTTAGGAACTGCTTTCGGTTTAATGCGGGAGCGGATTACGAATTTCCTTGTCATCGATGAAAATCCGGAAGGCTTTGAAGGCCCTTGGATTACTTACGCCCGCATGTATACACTCCGCACCCCAAAAGAACTTCCTTCCATTGACTTAGGAGTGCCCTCTCTAACGTTCAAATCATGGTATATCGCAAAAAATGGTGCCGAAGCTTGGGAGAAGCTTGATAAAATTCCCCGCACCGATTGGATGGAGTATTTAAAATGGTATAGAAACGTGCTGAAGATTCCCGTAAAAAATGAAGTGAAACTGGACCTTATTGAACCGACTGATGAAGGATACCATAAACTCCATGTTATCGAAAAAGGTGAACAAAAGGTTATACTCGCAAGAAAAGTGGTATTGGCCACAGGCATACAAGGCGGTGGAGAATGGCATGTGCCAGCATTTATCAAAGAATTGCCAAAACATTTATATGCCCACACGTCTGAACAAATCGATTTTCAGCAGTTGAAAGGAAAACGGATTGGAATTTTAGGCGGCGGTGCGTCAGCCTTTGACAATACCAACTATGCTCTATTGCATGGGGCGAAAGCAGCGCATGTGTTTATTCGCCGCAAACAAATGCAAAGAATCAATCCGATTCGCCACCTGGAACATTCAGGCATCATCGAACGCTTCCATACATTATCCGATATTGAAAAATACGCTGTCATCTCCCATTTCTTTAAATACAATCAACCTCCGACGAATGATACTTTCCAGCGTGCGGCAAGCTTCCCTGGTTTTGCACTCTTTACAGATTCCCCATGGCTTTCCGTTGAACCGACAATAAATGGCGTTAAAGTCGTAACCCCTCACGATGAATACGAATACGATTTTTTAATTATTAGCACCGGTCTTATTTCAGATCCAAGTTTACGCCCTGAACTGCGCCTGATTCACAAGTCAATTGCCACATGGGGAGATGTCATCAAGGCCCCTGATGAAATCCGCAATCCATTAGTCGACCGCCATCCTTATTTAACTCCAGAATTCGAATTTGTCCCTTTGGATAAAGATGGCCAAAACCGAGTGCGCGGCATTTTCGCCTTCAACTATTCGGCATTAGTGAGCTGCGGCCTTTCTGCTTCCGCTTTATCCGGCATCCGTTTTGCCATTCCAAAACTAGTGAAAGGCATTGCAGATGAATTGTTTGTAGAAGACAAAGCATTTATTTTAAAAGAATTCTATGAATATCAAGAGGAAGAATTTATAGCAGATTTACCATCCTCCTCCACTCCCGTTGCCTAGTAAAAAAACCGATCTGAAAAAAGCAGATCGGTTTTTCTCATGTTCTATGAACTTTTCCTACAAAAAAGGAGAATCCTTAAAGACTCCCCTTTAACTTAAAAACAATCCTCCCGCAACAAGTCCGATTCCAATCACTACAGCCGGATGCACCTTCCATTTTTCCAAAGCAAAATAGGCAATAAAAGCAATGAAAATAGTTGGCAGCCAGTTAATCAACTCAACGGAAGTTTGAAAGAAATCAAATGTCAATTCCGCCATTAAAATGGCAATGGCAGGCAAAACAAAAGTCGACAAACGTTTGACACGCGGCGAATTGCGATTTCGATACAAAAGTCCAAGCAATAAGAGCATTAAAATTAAGGAAGGGCCTACTGTTGCAAACAGCGCAATGATTGCTCCTAAAACGCCTCCCTGCTCATATCCGATATAGGCCGCCATTTTTGTTGCGATGGGGCCAGGAAGCGCATTGCCAAGAGCCAATGCATCCGAAAACTCTTCTGTCGTCATCCAGCGATAGCGATCCACTACTTCATGTTCAATCAGTGGAATCGCTGCTGGTCCGCCCCCATAACCGATAATATTGGGGATGAAAAAGGCCAAAAATATTTGTATATAAATCATGCTTCATCCCCCTTTTTCAACGGTAATAACAGGGCTAGACCAAGCAGTAGGGCAATGATTATGCCCGGATTGATATGGAACAGCCAAATCCCCGCAAATGAAGCTAAAAAAATCAACATCCCTTTTTTCCATCCGAGGGCATTTTTCCCCTTTTTTATAAATTCCCATGTTAAAACAAACATCATAACCCCCACAATTGGTACAACGCCATTTGTCATGCCTTGAATAAAGGGCAAATCACTATATTCATGAAGCACCGTTAAAAATAAAATCAGCACGACCGCTGTAGGAAGGATGGTGGCAATTAATGCATTCAGCAATCCTAACATCCCTCCGACCCGATAGCCGATATAGCCGGCCATTTTAGTAGCAATTGGACCAGGCAGCGTATTTCCTATGGCCAAACAGTCGCTGAATTCTTCATCGTTCATAAATTCAAAGGTTTCCACTACTTCTTTATGCATAAGTGGAATGGAAGATGGACCGCCGCCAAACCCTAATATTCCAGAACGAAAAAATGCAATAAAAATTTCCTTTTGCCTTTTCCACATATTCTCACCCCTATAGAAAAGGCCGCTCTCCTTCGAGCAGCCTTGTATTTTAATAACCGATTGCAGCCCCATCTCCACGAGGATCAGCACCGCCAAATTTTACATTTGTTTCTTGGTCAATCCAAATTGCCCCGGCATGCCCCATCGTATCTGTGAAGTCTGGAAGTACCTCAATTTCATGTCCCCACTCTCGAAGCTTAGATTGAACCGTTGGAGGAATGCGTCCTTCCAGTTTTAACGTATTTGATGAGGCTCCCCATGTGCGACCGTATAGAAAACGAGGGGCTTCAATAGCTTCCTGCACGTTCATTCCATAATCAATAATGCGGGTTACAAGCATCGCCTGTGTTTGCGGCTGCCCTTCCCCACCCATCGTTCCGTATACAAGAACGGGACGGCCATTTTTTAAGAGCATGGCAGGATTCAACGTATGGAATGTACGTTTTCTCGGCTCTAAACAATTGACATGATTTTCATCCAATGAGAAAAAGCTGCCCCGATTTTGTAAAACCACGCCAGTGCCCCGAGGAATAATGGCTGAGCCAAATTCATGATAAATGCTTTGTATGCAGGAAACCGCATTCCCTTCTCTATCCACAACGCCAAACCATACCGTATCGCCCTTTGCATCAAGGGGCTGCAACTTTCTTGCCTGAAGGTTTTGTTTTAATTGATTCGCCAGTTCTTTGCCATGTTCCGGGCTTAATAAATCATCGAGAGGAATTTCGACAAATTCCGGGTCTGTTAAATATTGGTCCCGATCCATAAAGGCAAGTTTCACCGCTTCCACTAAGATGTGATAATATTCCGGCGAACCTTCTTCAATTTCTTGAAGATTTAGATGGTTTAATATATTTAAAATGGACAGGCTCGCAAATCCTTGGGTATTCGGCGGCAAATTATACGCCTTATATCCGCGGTAATCAACGGAAAGCGGTTCGACCCAGTCGCTTTTATGAGCTTTAAAATCATCGATTGTTAAGATGCCTCCCAACCGTTCCAAATCTTTCACGATTTTTTCGGCAATCTCGCCTTCATAAAAACTTTTTGCTCCATTTTCAGCAATATAGACCAACGTATCCGCTAAATCCGGCTGTTTGAAAATGGAACCGACTTTCGGGACTTTTCCGTTGTGCAAAAAGATGCGGGCAAACTCATCAAAACGATGTAAACCACGAAACTCTGCATCTTCTTCTAAATTCACAGTTGTCCAATAATGTTGGCTTTCTGTAACGGGATAGCCGTCCCTCGCATAACCAATCGCCGGCTCAAGCAACTCTTGCCAAGTCAATCCATTACCCATTTCCTTTTCCGCATACAGGTGCACTTCTCCCCACCCGGCTACCGCTCCTGGAACGGTATTGGCAGAAAGGGCTCCACGGGCTGGAATTTTATCGAAACCTTGTTGTTTATAAAAATCAATGGTCGCCTTTTCCCCGGCACGGCCGCTGCTGTTTAATGCTTTGACTTCCTTAGTTTTCGCATTATAAATCAACCAAAAATTATCCCCGCCAATGCTGTTCATATGCGGATAGACGACGGCAAGAACCGAAGCGGCCGCAATCGTTGCTTCGACTGCATTTCCCCCATTATGTAAAACTTTTAATGCTGCTTGTGAAGCTAAATAATGAGGGGTTGTCACCATACCATTAACCCCCATTGTTGTTGCACGATACTGCATTTCATTTCCCCCTTCATCCTATTTAAACCCTTTGTGTCATGATAAATTCTTGACTAATCATCTTACCTGCTAGCTTCCAAAATATTGATCTACAAAATGAAGCAAAGCACGGTCCCGTCCCCTTGTCGCGATAAAGGATAATCCTAGCGCTAATCCATCTGCCCGCATAATAGGAACGGTCACTTGCGGAAAACCGCTCAACCCTGCAATGCAGGTAAGCTGCATCGTTTTGGTACGAACGTCTTCCACTTCTTCAGATGTTGCCTTTTTCTTAGGAGCTATGGAAGGAGTTGTTGGAATGACAAGCAAGCCCTTCTCTCCTATTTGTTTTTGCAAATACTCTTGAATAGCCAATTGCTTTAACTTCAACTCATCATACATACCTGCATCCAGTGTACTTGCCCATTGAAAACGTTTTTCTATGGACGGTGCAAAAGTTGGTTTTACAGAACGAATCCATTCCCCATGGACTTTCCAAATTTCAATTCCTTGTATTGTTCGAAATAAGGTCGCCCACTCTTCCAATGGCCCTGTTATTTCCTTAGTTTCAACTTCTAATTTGTTTATTGCCGCCTCTAAATAATGCCGGTCCTCTGGCTGCAAAAAATTCCAACCTTGCAGATCAATGGTGATGTTTGTAAACTCAATGATTTCATCATGCAACAAAACATCTCCCACTTCTTTCAATATGCGGCTCGATTTGGACATCCAGCCGACCGTATCAAAACTTGGGGCAAGGGGTATGACACCTTTCATCGAAATAGCATTATGGGTTGGTCGGATGCCATATAGACCACAGTAGCTGGACGGTACACGAACAGAACCGCCAGTATCTGTGCCAAGGGTAAAATCCCTCTCCGCCGCCGCACTGGCAGAACCGCTCGATGATCCCCCTGGAATATGGTCCGGATGAAGCAGATTTGGCGGCGTGCCATAATGAATGTTTTCACCATTTAAGCTATACATCAGCTCATCTGTATGGGTCAGCCCTTTTAAAGTTGCTCCATTCAAGAGCAGGTGCTCGATTACCGGCGCCGTGAATGTATTCGCCTCATGAGTAACCAGCCAATCTGGATTTCCTGCGCTGTTTTTTTCTCCTTCCACGGCAAATACATCCTTCACCGCAAAGGTATATCCTGACAATCGCCCTTCTTTTAAAGGGGCCATTTCCACTTTTTCATTCCTATAAATCTCGTTCATGTACAACTCCTCCTATATTTGCACCTATTGTAAATAATTTTCATACAAATTGCATCGGTGCAATTGTCAAATGTGCCCAATATTTTTAGTCAGTTTAACTATATTTCAAAAAAATTCAGAATGTTACATTAAGAGAAAAGGAGGGATTTCGATGGAAAAAAAGTTGATGAGCCAAGCGGTGGAAATGGCTTTACAAAGCGCACAATCGAAAAATGGAGGACCCTTTGGAGCCATTATTGTGAAAGATGGAAAAATCGTAGGGGTTGGAAAAAATTCTGTAACAACGAAGAATGACCCGACTGCCCATGCGGAAATTATGGCGATTCGCGATGCTTGTAAAAATTTAAATACATTCCAATTAGATCATTGCGAGATTTACACTTCCTGTGAACCATGCCCTATGTGTTTAGGCGCGATTTATTGGGCAAGAATTGAAAAAATTTATTATGCAGCGACCCAACACGATGCAGCTCAAATTGGATTCGATGATCATTTCATATATGAAGAATTAGCAAAAGATAAATCCCAACGTTTTATCGAAATGAAACAAGTTCAACCAGAAGGCTATTTAAAACCCTTTGAATATTGGGAACGAGCAGATGAAAAAATTCCATATTAAATTTCGTTTAATGAGGTTGGGATAAAATCTATCCTTCCAACGAAAACCTCCCATGAAATTGCAATAAACTATTTCATGGGAGGTTTTTCATTTTCAATAAAGACCTCTTCTGTTATTCCAACAAACAACAGATAGAACCTTAAAAAAGAAAAGGAAAAATGGCAGTTATCTCAATATTTATAAAGTAGGCGCTGTATTTGTTTATTT
>Ga0207747_1001706_pt1 | contig 14261 bp, 11 predicted proteins | sample HigsolmetaGSP11D_FD_184839 | JGI IMG/M metagenome (GOLD analysis project Ga0207747, IMG submission 184839) | High solid enriched microbial communities from the Joint BioEnergy Institute, USA - SP1-1-D (SPAdes) | ecosystem: Engineered > Bioreactor > SSF (Solid state fermentation) > Aerobic >...
AGAAAATAGGAACAGTGTGATCTTTGCAAAAGTAACTTCCACCTTTCTCATTTCTAGCGATTTGCAAAACTAAATTCCACTGTCTATGAATTTGGGGTGGAAATAACTTTTTCAATTAAACTATTTTTACAAAGTTTTACAGTACCATGCTGAAATTGAAACATACCTATGCACACAACATAAAATATGATAAAATAAATTTTAATCGTACCAAATTGGAACTGAAATTATTTTAATTATTAACTATGTATTGTTTTAATCGAACCATATTGGAATTAAAACCTTATTTTATCATATCTTTTAAAGTTATTTTCTTTCGTTCTAATCATACCAAGATGGAGTCGAAATATATGTTTTGAGGGAATACTATAGGAAATTTATTTTTATACCGTATTATAATTATTAACTTGTAAAATAAAGAATAAAGAAGGGAAAATGAGGAAATATAGAAATAATAAACCATAATGACTTATAAAAGCGGTTGGATGAAGTTACTGCGGTTTGATGGACACAGAACATGGCTGGTATAATAAAACCAGAACATATGGAGGTGTCCATCAATGAAACGCTTTGATAAAAATTTTAAGATTGAAGCTGTGCGCCTAATTTTAGAACAGGGATGCAGTGCTTCAAGTGTAGCAAAAGAACTTGATATCCATGAGAATACAGTTCGCAGATGGGTAAGAGAATGCAAAGTGCATAGTGATGATACGTTCCATGACAGTAGTAACTTAAAACCTCAAGATGAGGAACTGAGACAACTTAAAAAGCGCATTGCTGACCTTGAGAAGGAAAATGTCATTCTAAAAAAAGCCACTGCAATCTTCGCAAGATGCCAGAAGTAGCCTATTTCTTTATATGTAAATACCACTCTATGTTTCGGGTGGGGAAGATGTGTCAGGTACTTGAAGTTGCAAGGAGCGGCTATTACACGTAGATTAAACATTCTAAGAGCAACCGTAACAAATTAAACGAGAGGCTGGTTGAGAAAATTAAGTAAATATTCATCAATACTCGTCAAACATATGGAAGGCCAAGGATTACACACGTCCTAAGAATTAAGGTATCTAATGTAGAAAAACCGAGTAGTGCTTATAATGAAAGAGAATAATATAAAGACAAAGGGAAAGCTCAAGGCTATACATACCATATAGATGAAGGCTGCCTTACCTTGCTACAATTGCTGGATTTATTAATCGTAAGGTTGTTAGCTAGACTTTGGAAAGCACAATAACTAAAGAACTTGCAGTAAGAGCTCTAAAACAGGCTATTGAAAACTATAACCAAATAGGTATAATCCGTCATTTTGATCGTGGAACTCAGTATACAAACTATAAATATCAAAGGCTTTTGAAGAAATATGATTACATATCAAACATGAGCCGCAAAGGAAATTGTTATGACAACGCTTGCATGGAATCTATCTTGTCACACTAAATATTGAACTTATTTATATTGACAAGGTTCAAAACAAAGTCAGAAGCTCGTGTGCCAATATTTGATTATATAGAGTTTTTATAACCGTACATGGCTTCACTCAAACTTGGATACAAATCTCCAGCAGATTTTGAAAAGTCGCTTGAGATTGCTTACTTACAAATGAATAAGCGTAAAGAAAACAGAAAACTTGATTTTCTTTGTATCTATTTATCAGGGTAAGGCAGGAGGTAAAGATGAGAATAAAGTTGACCCTCGACAGCATTGGCAAGCAGACTATAGATTTAAATTACAACTATGCACTTTCTTCAATGATATATAACCTTATACGGGAATCAGACAGCAAATACTCAACTTTTCTTCATGAAAAAGGATATGAAATCAATAATAAGCATTATAAGCTTTTCACCTTTTCCCAGCTTAAGCCTGAAAAATATGAGATAAACGGTTCTTGTATGAGTATTCAGGGAAAAGTTGTACTGTATATTACATCACCTATGAAAGAATTTATTTTATCTCTTGTTAAAACTGTTACGGGATACCCGGAAATTAGAATAGACAAGGTGATGTTCAGAGTTATAAATATAGAGGTTATGGCAGAGCCTAAGTTTTCAAGATGCATGAAATTTATGTGCTTATCACCTATAACCATCTCCACAGCCTTTTTAAAAGAAAATGCAAGATTAAAAAGACAGGATCTTTATATAGAGGATAAGAGATTTACAGAAAATTTGAGGGCAAACATCATTTCAAAATATGAGATACTTCATGGGAAAAAGCCAGAAGATACGGAGTTTGAAGTAAAGTTTACAGATGTTGATAAATATAAAAAAGGCAAGCTTATAGATTACAAGGGAATAAAAATAAAAGGCTATCTTGCACCGTTTGAGGTATGCGGAAACCCTGAGCTTATTGCAACAGCATACGAATGCGGAGTAGGAGATAGAAATAGCCTGGGAATGGGCATGATTGAGGTGGTGCGTGATGTTGGATGAAAGAAAAATAAGAGACTATTTTTATAATATTACAGAATTTGAACCATATAATTTTCAAGTAGATATGTGCAGAAAGGTTCTTAACGGAGAAGATGTTGTTATGCAGGCACCAACTGGGTGTGGAAAAACATGGGCTTCAGTTGTACCGTTTATAATAGCCAAAAAAGAAAATATACCTTTTCCTGCAAAATTGATATATTCCCTGCCACTTAGGGTGCTTGCAAATTCACTTTATAAAGATGTGAAAGAAAAACTTATTAAGTATGATCCCTCAATAAAAGTTACCATACAGACCGGAGAAACACCGGAGGATCCTTATTTTGAAGGGGATATAATTTTTACTACGGTTGACCAGTCATTGAGTTCGGCATTACTTATACCATTTGCACTCCCTAATAGACAGTGTAATATAAATGCAGGAGCATTTGTTTCCAGTTATCATGTGTTTGATGAATTTCATCTTCTGGACTGGGAAAGGTCTTTAAGTACGACCATAAACCTACTCAGAATGTTTAAAAATACAGCAAGATTTTGTCTAATGACCGCAACACTCTCGAATGAGATGGTTGATAGAATTTGTACATTCCTAAACGCTGGAAGAGTATCAGTCAGCCCTGATGAATATGCAAAGCTTCAGTGCAATGTAAATAAATACAGAATAGTTCACACATATAACAGAGAATTAAAGGCTGACGATGTAATATCAAAGCATAAAAAGAGAACTATCGTGCTCTGTAATACTGTAGAAAGAGCACAGAGTTTGTTTTTAGAACTCAAAGAGAAAATCAAAGGGAATGAAAGGTTTTCCAACACCAGTCTGATTTGCTTGCATTCAAGATTTTATCAGAAAGACAGAATGCAAAAAGAAGATGATATAAAAAGGCTTTTTAGCAAAGAATCAGATAGTGATGCCATACTCATATCTACCCAGGTTGTGGAGGTAGGTATAGATATTACGTGCGATACAATGCATACGGAAATATCAGAAATAAATTCGTTCCTCCAAAGGATTGGCAGAGCTGCAAGATATGGAGGAGAAGAAGCTGATATATATGTATATGACATAGATAAGGAGAAAGGCACGTACCTACCCTATAATAAAGATATATCACAGAAAACGTTAAATGAACTCAATGAAGTTCAGGGAAAAAACATGGACTTTTATCTGGGACAGGAGATTATTAACAAGGTACTGACACAAAGAGAACTTGAAATATATGAAACTATCAGATCAGGTGACAGAGATTTGCGTATCAAAGATTGCTGGATTAAACCTGAACGAAAATGGGCCACTGATCTGATAAGAAAAATTGAGAACTTCAATGTAGTAATTTCTTCAAATCCATATGAAATTCGAAATCCTTACTTTGTGGACAGTGTATCAATAAATAAACATTCACTTATAAGCAAGTTGAAGAAGATAGATAAAGAAGATGAAGAAGACTGGATTATCAAGAAGATAGAGGAAGACAGCTTTGGCCTTGATGATGAAAACGACTTCTCTTATACCACGGTAGGAGTGGATGAAGATATACTATTTTCATATGACAGGATTATAGTAAATCCGAAATATGTTTTTTATGACGAGGATATTGGACTGAACTTTGAAAAGACAGGTGAAACTCAACCGGTTGAGCTTGAGAAAGTCTGTGATGACAAAGTATACTCCATGAGGTTGGAATCTTATAGAGAGCATGTCCAAAAAATGATTCAAGTTTATCAGAAACTTTTAAGGCCTCAGGTGATAAATACTCTTAATTCAATATGGGAAAGGAATAAGGTTGATGTAAGTATAGATGAGATAATAAACTTCATGATTATTTTACATGATTATGGGAAGTTAAATTTGGCATGGCAAAAGAAAGCTCATGAGTGGCAAGCAAAAAAAGCACCGGCGCCGAAAGACATGATACTTGCTCATACCGACTGGGATGAGGGCGATGAAAAGACAAGACTTCCAAATCATGCAGGGATAGGGGCCTTGGTGTGCTATGCCATAGCTCCAGAGACTATCTGTGATGAGATTGTTATAGCTATGGTTTCTTCAATAGCAAGACACCATTCTCCGATGAATGATAGTTGTGAAAGCTATTTTGTTCCAGAAAGTAGTGTAGAAGAAATATTTGAACTTATAAAAACCTATTGCCCGAGTTTATATAACGATATAGATAAAAGGAATAAATATTTATTTAAAAACACATACAATCAATCTTTGGAGTCCTATATGGTCACATTTTCTGATGTAAATGAAAGCATGGATACAATATTGTATTTTATATTTTCCAGAATACTGAGATTATGTGATCAAAAAGCCTGCGAACAGTAAGGAGGTGAAAATGTGTATCAGGATAAATACTATGTCTTAAAAGATAGCGGAACATACTCTAATATGCTGGAAGCTTACGGGCTTGCATTGCTTTTAAGCAGATTGTTACGTCAGGAGAGAAGTGTAGATATTATAGATAGAGGCGTGTACTATGAGATATCTTTGAAAAGGCCAATAACCGAAGAAATGGTTGGAAATTGTAGATATATAGACCTTTTCCGTTATATAAAGACCAAGGGTGATGATGCAGATATACCAGATTCTATAGATTATGAGTTTGAAGCAAACAGAGCAAAGCTTTTTAATGAAGAAAGGAAAGAACAGTCATTAAAATTAAAAGAAGCACGTTCGAAACTTGACAAGAAAGCTTATAAAGCTTATTCTTTGAAGCTAAAACAGCAATTGGATAACAGTGAGAATAAGCCTAGGGATGATTGGGACATACTGCAAGCATTAAACCCGTCAAAATTGAAAGCTTTGGATACTTATAAAACTGTATTTCAAAATGTATACAATAACAAATCAAACTATAAAGAAATAGTGAAACACTTACTAATGTTGTATGCATCCCCTTTTCAAAACCAGGATGAGGTGGAGAAAAGCCTAAAAAAGCTTATAAGAAGTGGGGAATTAAGAGATATAGTTGAAGTTAATGCTGTTCAGGCAGTCAATCCTGATAAGGTTAAAGGAGCTGCAAGTACTAAGGCAAATTCTATATCACCAGGACCAATAAAAGCCTTTTGGCTTAGGGAGTACGTGAAACTGGCAGGTATGTTTTCGGGGATGATTGTAAAAGATATAAAGATTGGACCTAAAAAGTGGGATGCCAAGATTTATGTTTTGGATCTAAAGAATATGAATTATTCTATGCATACTTCCGTTTATAAAAACCTTAAGCCTATCGTAACAGGCATGACTGCGGTAAGACTTGACATTACAATGCTTCTGTTGCTATGTAAAACCTTAATAGAGCATAGTGAAAACTATATCGATGAGGAACTGTCTAAAAGAAAGCATGCAGACAGCTATGTATCAGGGCTATACACTGTGTATCTAAAAAACATGGGTAAAGCTTACTCTCCTACCAATATTTCATATTTGGAAACACCTGATTTTATAGCATTTAATAACAAAGAAGAGGCGGGTAAGTGGATAAATATTATTGATGACCATCTAGATGTAATTAAAAATATAAGAATTTCAGCATCAAAGTCCGATGAGACAAACAGTATATTAAAGATGCTCCAAAACTATAGGCAGTTCATATCAGGAAGCAATATTGAATATTTCTTCGACTTTATAGTAGAGTATAGCGAATTTTTAATGAGTAAGATATCAAAGGAAGAATATTATGTCAGACCATTCTCATTAAGTTGTATGGAGGTGTTTTTAAAAGAGATGAACTATGGTGAAATTCTAAAAAACCAAGGCTTTTGCAATATTGCGAAAGCAATCAGAAATAGTACAATCTCAGCACAGTACGCAAAAGACAAAGATGACGGAATAAAATATGAAATAAGGTATGGTATGGCCCTTGACCTGAAGAGAAAAGCGCCATATAAGGATCAATTTATTCAATATCTATCAGATTTTATTGCATCCTACAATGCTGAAGCCGCAAGGGTGGCAGAAAAACATCCGGAACTTAAAGGTACCCATAAGCTTAGAGCAACCATAAAGACGCAGGATCTGGAAGATATTATAGAATTGATTGATAAGTATGATGATTGTACTACAATTGCAAAATTACTTTGTGCTTATGGATATTCATTAGAAAGAAAAGAATTGGATGATCAAATGAACAAAGTGAGCGAGGAGGATGAAGTAGATGATGAATAAAGATAGCAAAAAGATGAAAATAAGCTCAATTTCGATAAGTGGAAAAATCACACTGGACATGCATTCCTTGAATAATGAAGGCGGAGAAGGAAACCAAATACTTACAAGGCAGGTTACCATAGTGGACGATAAGGGTAAAATCCACACAGTCAATGCCATAAGCGGAGATATGTTGAAACACGTACAAACAGAACATCTATATAATATTGCCGTGGAAAAAGGGCTACCATTATGTAATGCCTGCACTACATTCAATTCAAACAGGATAAGTGGGGACAGGGTCTTTAGCGAGGAATCTAAAGGTAAAGATCAGCAAACAGTTATGGATTTGCTGTTAGAAAAATGTGTAATTGATGATATGCAGGGTATACTGGTTACTAATAATAACAGCAATCTTCCCAGAAAATCGTGCAGCGAATATGGATGGTTAATAGGACTTCCAGACAAGACAACTACAGAAAACTATTTTCACGTAAAATTAGTACCTAATGCTGGCTCCAAGTCAGAGGGAGAAGACGAGAGTTCGAATCAGGGACAGAACATATTTCATAGGCCAGCAAACTCAGGGGAATATGCACTTGTGTGCAATTTGGATATTTACAGAATAGGGTATAATGAGATCACGAGAACCTATAGTATAGATGACAATGATAGATTAGAAAGATATAAAGCTCTTCTGGAGTCAACACTATATACTTTTTTGAAAACAAAAGGAGCTATGAGAAACACTCAAAATCCTCATGTGGTAAATTTTGAGGGTGTATTAGCCATCTCAAAAAACGCAACCCCTGCACCGTTAATCAGTGCTATTAATCCGGACTATAAAGAAGAAATAGAAAGAATAGCAGATGCTTTGAATTCGTTAGATATTAAAGAAGAGCCTGAAAATAATGAAAAAAATATAGTGTTAAGGAGATTCAATAGCTTGTCGGAATTTGCAGATGCTATGAAAGACCTAATTAATGAAGGAGAGCCTTATAAGGTGAAGGAGAGCAGACAGGAGGGCTGATTATGTGGCTTGAAATTACTTACAGACCAGTATCGCTTTTCTCATTAAGAAGAAGTGATGCTACCAATCCTGCAGCCAAGAGTCTTCTTTGTCCATCACCATATAGCATAAAAATGGCCCTTTTGAACTCTATTATTACTTTCGGCTCTGTAGAAGAAGCGATTGAACAGTTTAATACAATAAAGAGTTTTAACATTCAGTTTAAGCTTCCTAAATACATATGTGCCAATAACTGTTTTATAAAAATTCAAAAAGAGCCTCATAGCGATAAAAAGAAAAAGAATCCTGATATTGCCTTTGATTCAACAGTAGGCTTTAGAGAGTTTATTTATTATAATGGCGATATTACTATTGCTGTAGCTGTGGATGAAAAACTAGTTGATTATTATGTTGATAAATTTAAAAGGATAAATTATTTTGGTAAGAGAGGATGCTTCTTTCAATTTATAAAAGCTGAGAGGATAGAAGAGTTAGATGAACAATACAGTGGATACTTTGATGAGACTTCTTTAATTGCTAGAAATGACAGAATGATTATTCGTATGGATGATTTTCATAACAAGGCAAAATTTGATAATGTCAACACATATTCTACACAAAAGGCTATGAGGCTAGAGAAGTTATATTATTTAAACTATAAAATGGTGAAAGCTAATAAAAACTATACTTTATACGAAAGATCATGCTAAGTATGCATCCTTGGTCTGGTCCTGTTGCTGGGAGACTTTTGACTATAAAGTACTCTCAGCTATATTTTTATTATATTGTGTTGAATCATGAGCCATATAGAATTTTACTGAAAATTTCTTTATAACAAGATATATACCAATGGAAAACACATGGAAAGTACAGGTATTCATTGTATGAATTATATATAATTATCTACAACATCCTGATAAAGACTCAGTGATTATTTTCGTGTTCCGTAAAAGGAATTGCTTTGAAATGTATTAAGGGGATAGAAAAACACAACTGACATTTTATTTAAACCTCATGAAGAATATGGTACAATTACTATTATAGAGGAAATAAAATCATGAAGGTACAGTGTTTTTTACACGACTGGAGGTTCACTGCAAAAATAAGTGTTTTCGACGCCGAAATGCCTTGATATATGTGGATTCCCGCCGGTGTTTTAATCGTACCAAGTTGGAATTGAAAGTATTTCATTAGATTTATAGCTGCATTTACATCTCTATGTTTTAATCGTACCAAGTTGGAATTGAAAGTAGAGAAAAATAATGCAAGTAATTGTATTGTGGAAAAGTTTTAATCGTACCAAGTTGGAATTGAAAGATGCGCGTTATTCAAACCGCTGGACATCGCTTCAAACGTTTTAATCGTACCAAGTTGGAATTGAAAGGATTATGTAAGATGGTATGACAATATGCGGGAATTCGTTTTAATCGTACCAAGTTGGAATTGAAAGTTCGTGGATGCGCTACTAAATGCACAAGGACATTAAGTTTTAATCGTACCAAGTTGGAATTGAAAGCTTTAAGTTAAAGTAAAAGTTTTATCTTATAATCTCAGTTTTAATCGTACCAAGTTGGAATTGAAAGATGAGACTAACAGCAGATAAAAAAGCATTAGAAGAGTTTTAATCGTACCAAGTTGGAATTGAAAGGACAGTAGTTATTGACTGCATTAAATTCATTACAACAGTTTTAATCGTACCAAGTTGGAATTGAAAGTATCGAGATGCAGTCTATGCTTCTCTACCTAATGCCTGTTTTAATCGTACCAAGTTGGAATTGAAAGTTTTTGGTTGTATGTTTACTGGCTATAACGCAGTCGTTTTAATCGTACCAAGTTGGAATTGAAAGTTCAATACTTCTGCAAGAGCCTCGACCTTAAGTTTCGTTTTAATCGTACCAAGTTGGAATTGCGTTCGATATGGTCCAACCAGTTTATGGAGATAGGATATCCTACAGCAATGGCTGTTTTTGAAATAGATTTACTGAGAGTTCGGTAGGTCTTTATTCGCTCGTATATAGTTGCATTACTGATATGGTAGCAATGCAAAATAACCCAATCGGACTCAGTTAGAATTTTTATGTCTCGGAAAAAAGATGGCTTTCAAAAGGCGTTATAGGCAGAGAAAAAATCCCAACTGATAACTTTATTCAAAACTTATGAAGAATATGGTACAATTGCTATTATAGAGGGAATGAAATCATGAAGGTACAGTGTTTTTTGCACGACTGGAGGTTCATTGCAAAAATAAGTGTTTTCGACACCGGAATGCCTTGAAATATGCGCATTTCCGTCGGTGCTTTAATCGTACCATGTTGGAATTGAAACTTTACTTCGGCTTTTTCTATATCAAACTGATATTCTAGCTTTAATCGTACCATGTTGGAATTGAAACCTACTCTTAGATTAAGAAATTCACCTTTTTTTGCTCCAGGCTTTAATCGTACCATGTTGGAATTGAAAGTAATTCGGCTTGTAACATTAAAGCCCGGAACATAAGTTTTAATCGTACCATGTTGGAATTGAAAGCGGGAAACCGGGGCATAGTTTTTTATTGTTCAAAATAGTTTTAATCGTACCATATTGGAATTGAAACATCATAGTATCTGTTGAAACGTCAATTAATTCAGAAGGCTTTACTCTTACCACATAGGAATAAAGCATTTAATACTCATTTCCTGTTTTAAAGTCCTATTATCCTTGATATCACCCATTTTACACCTTTGCAAATCATGGTTAACATCTGAAATATTTCGCACCCTTTAATACCCTATGTAATATATTGGTGGTGAAGGATAAACTCTTGAGGCTGAGCTGGTTGCTGTATAGTGAAATTCGGCTCATGTTCGTCAATTGTTTGCAGGAGGTGTTTGCGCTGGAATACATAGTTGAAATCAACGGCCTTGGGATGAAGTACCAGTCTTTGAACGGCGAAATCAATGCAATTGAAAATATCGACCTATCCGTAAAAAAGGGTGAGTTTATCAGCATTGTCGGCCCCAGCGGGTGCGGCAAATCTACGCTCTTGTCAATAATATGCGGGCTTCTTACGCCCACATCCGGACATGTACTGATAAACGGCAAGAGTCTGAGGGGCCCTTCCAGCGATGTGGGATACATGCCGCAGAAGGACCATCTTTTTGACTGGAGGACCATACTTCAGAATGTCCTTCTGGGGCTTGAGATCAGAAAGATAATGACGGATGAAAACAAGCAATATGCCCTGAACCTGTTAAAAACATACGGGCTTTATGAGTTTAAGGACAAATATCCTTATCAGCTGTCGGGAGGGATGCGGCAAAGGGCTGCGCTGATAAGAACCCTGGCTACAAAACCCGAAATACTGCTACTGGATGAGGCATTCTCCGCACTGGATTACCAGACCAGGCTTGCGGTTACCGACGATATATACAAGATTATAAAAAAGGAGAACAAGACAGCTATTCTTGTAACCCATGATATTTCAGAGAGCATAAGCATGGCTGATAGGGTGATCGTCCTTACCAGTAGGCCCGCCAGAGTTAAAAATATACACGAGATAAAGTTCGACTGTGAAAATAGGAGTCCACTGTCCTGCAGGGAAGCTCCTGAGTTCAGGTACTACTTCAATGCTATATGGAAGGAGCTGGATATACATGTCTGATAGCATAAGAAACGAAATTTCGAAAGAAAGGAAAGAATACCTACGCAAGCTGAAATTAAGGAAAACGGCGATTTTGACTACACAAATAGCGCTTTTGGTATTGTTCTTTATTTCCTGGGAAATCGCTGCAAACTTAAAGCTCATAGATCCTTTTATAACGAGCCAGCCGTCCAGGATGGTGAAGACATTCCAAAACCTATATAAGGGAGGAGAACTGTTCCAGCATGTAGGTATAACATGCCTGGAAACCATCGTGGGTTTCCTGCTGGGAACCATTACCGGCACTGTGATTGCCATAATTTTGTGGTGGTCGGAGTTCCTTTCCCGAGTCCTGGAACCATATCTGGTGGTTCTGAACAGCCTGCCGAAGGTTGCCCTGGGCCCCATCATCATTGTGTGGATGGGCGCGGGGCCTGGCTCCATCATAGTTATGGCTTTGGCCATATCCCTTATCGTAACCATCATGGAGGTTTTAAACGGCTTTCTTACGGTGGATCAGGATAAGATAAAGCTGGTGCAGACCTTTGGGGCAAACCGGCTTCAGATCCTCACCAAGGTAGTGATCCCGGCCAATTTCGGAACAATAATAAATTCTCTTAAGATCAACGTAGGGTTGTCCTGGGTAGGTGTTATCATGGGAGAATTCCTGGTGTCAAAAGCCGGCCTGGGATACCTTATCATCTACGGCGGCCAGGTGTTCCAACTGGATCTGGTAATGACGAGCGTAATAATTCTGGCCATAGCAGCTACCTTGATGTATCAGGGAGTGGCTTATCTTGAAAAGCTTCTGGTAAAAAACAATGGGCATTGATTGAACCGGGAGTTTTCCAGGACTTTAAAAGACAGGTGCACCTTTTAGGGCGGACATCTGTGAAATCAAAAAGATTTAATTCCAATGGAAATGCTTTAAGAAAGCATAAGCTTTTGAAGCCATAAATGGTACAAAGTTATAAATAAAATAGGAGGGTTGAAAATGAAAAAAATTATTGCACTGTTGCTTGTTATTGCCGTTGGTTTCTCCTTTGTACTGGCAGGGTGCAAGGAAGAGGGACCCAAAAAGGTAAGGCTTAGTGAGGTTACACGTTCTGTGTTCTATGCGCCTCAATATGTTGCGCTGAGCAAAGGTTTCTTCAAAGAAGAGGGATTGGAGATTGAGCTTTCCACCGGGCAGGGAGCTGACAAGGTCATGACGGCTGTATTGTCCAATCAGGTGGATATAGGGTTCTCCGGTCCGGAGGCTGCAATCTACGTATACAATGAAGGCAAGGAAGACTATCCGATAGTGTTCGCACAGCTTACCAACCGGGATGGGTCTTTCCTGGTAGGTAAAGATCCGGACCCCGATTTCGACTGGTCCCATGTAAAAGGCAAAACCATAATCGGCGGAAGAAAAGGCGGAGTACCCAACATGACCCTGGAATATGTCTTGAAGAAACATGGAATAATGCCGGGGACGGATGTAAACGTTGATACAAGCATACAGTTCTCGGTCATGGCAGGAGCTTTCACCGGAACTGATGCTGAATATGTTGCCCTGTTTGAGCCTACGGCATCACTGGTGGAAAAAGAGGGCAAAGGCTATGTGCTCACTTCCATAGGCAAGGACAGTGGTGAAATATCCTACACGGCCTACTATGCGAAAAAGAGCTACATAGACAAGAACAAGGATACTATACAGAAGTTTACAAACGCCATCTACAAAGGCCAGTTATGGGTGAAGGAGCATACTCCGGAGGAAGTGGCGGAAGCGATCCAGTCCTTTTTCCCGGATACCGATCTTGATCTGCTGAAGATGGTTACAAAAAGATACAAGGAAATAGAGGCATGGAACACGGACCCGATCCTCAAGAAAGCTTCCTTTGACTTGCTGCAGGAGGTTATGCAGACGGCAGGAGAGCTGGATGAGACAGTTCCTTATGAAAAACTGTCGGATACGAGCTTTGCAGAAAAGGCTATTAAAGACATCAAATGATTTATGGAAAAGTGGAACAATAAATTGTGTACCTAAGGGTACGGAGGAAATAGAAAGTATTGGATAAGCCAAATAAAGCCAGGTATAACCGGACAAGGAATAGAATATGCAAAACCGGCGGACAAAGCGTTCCGCCGGTTCTGTATATTAATCGAATGTCAATAGATGTTTACTATGCTTTTTTTGCCCCTCCAGGCGAGTATGGATGTAAACACCAGCAGAATGACACTGCCCGCCAGTATAAAATACTGATAGGTCATCAGAATATACGGGTCGATGAGCTTTGCAAGAACTACGCTGGTGCTGTTGAAAAGCATATGAATGAGGATGGGAGCCCATATGGACTTCATTTTAATGCAAGCCTGAGCAAGGATAATGCCGAGGAGGGTTGCATAAATGCCCTGGGTGAGATTCATATGGTATGCTCCAAACAGGACTGCCTGAATTATAACTGCGGCAGGTAGGGGAATATTGCGTCTTAACTCATTTAGTATCAGGCCTCTGAAAATCACTTCTTCTATAAACGGACCGACGATGCCGATGGCGATGAGAATTACAACAAAGCTGTTGCCGTCAAAAATCTGGCTGAACATCTGTTGTACGGAAGGGGAAAGATCATTTAATGATGTTATGGCTACCAGATATTCTATTACAAAGTTCAGGGATATTCCCATTAACACTGTAATTGCCATGTCTTTGACGGATATTCCGGAGAAGCCGCAAACCCTAAAAATGTTTTGCTTGCGAAGCCACAGTATGAATGCGTATATGGGGAAGGAAACCAAAGCTGCAATGGTCATGAACCACACAGAGTTCTTAACAAAGGTGTCCATAAACGCATCCGAACTTCCATATAAAAAGACATCAGGGTTCACTATAATCTCTTTTATCATGTAGAATATTCCAAATACAAGTCCTATATAATTGGAGATTATAAAATATACTGCCATATAAAGAAGTATAAATGCAGACATTTTTAAATATTTCATGGATCAATTCCTTTCAATATGATATTGCTTAATATTGCATCAGGGAGATTCCACATATTCTTTCAAGAGAGACAG
>Ga0207747_1001707_pt1 | contig 14258 bp, 13 predicted proteins | sample HigsolmetaGSP11D_FD_184839 | JGI IMG/M metagenome (GOLD analysis project Ga0207747, IMG submission 184839) | High solid enriched microbial communities from the Joint BioEnergy Institute, USA - SP1-1-D (SPAdes) | ecosystem: Engineered > Bioreactor > SSF (Solid state fermentation) > Aerobic >...
GCGCGGCATTCTCGAGGCCATCCACTGGAAGCCGGCGATCCGCTGGGTGATCGACGCCATCCATGTATTGGAGCGGCCTCGCTTCCAATCCATCCGCCGCAACGAGGTGGGCTCCAAGGCATCGGTCGCCAACATAAGGAGCGCGATGAAGCGCGGCGACCTCAAGGGGCTGCAGATTCTGGTGGACGAGGACCGCCAGCAGCGCGCTTCAACCGTGCTGGTCAAACCCGCCTATGTGATCGAGGCTCATTTCGAGCTCACGGAGAGGGCCGATGCCGATGACAGCGAAGGCAAGCATCTCGACATCTTCAACCGGCGCGCCCGGCGCGGGCAGTGCTTCCACCAGCCCTGCCTTGGCACGCGTGAGTTTGCCGCTTCGTTCAGGCTGATCGAGCCGGATGAACCGACACCGCAGCCACGTCCGGAAGACCGCACGAAGGAACTCGGCTTCGGCGAGCCTCGGCGGTTGGGCTTCATGCTGTGGGACATTGACCATCAGGCGCCCGGCAAGCCGGCCATGTTTTTCGATGCGGTGCTGAAGGACGGCGTTCTTTGCGTGCCCCAGCCCGGTTCTTCGGAGATCCGCCGATGAGCATCCTTGCTTCTCTCACCCGCGCCTACACGCGGCTGAAGGACGTGCCACCGTTTGGATATTCGATGGAAAACATCGGCCTGGTCGTCGGCCTTAACGAGGACGGCACAGTGGCGAGTGTCTCGCCACTTTTCGAGGGGGAGGGGCGCAAGCGCAAGCCGCGCAAGATGCTTGTGCCGCAGCCCGCCAAGAAATCCTCCAACATCTCATCCAATTTCCTTTGGGAAAAGACGTCCTATGCGCTGGGTGTGACCGCTGGCAAGGGAAAGCGCACGGACCGCGAGCACGCGGCTTTCCGGGAGCGCCATGAGCGGGAACTCGCCGGCGCGGACGATCCCGGCCTGCGGGCGCTTCTTTTATTTCTGCAGAAATGGACGCCGGACCAGTTCGCACCGCCCCTGTGGCAGGATGATTACAGGGACCAGAACGTGGTCTTTGCGCTGGAAAGCGAACGTCTCGATCAGGTTTATCTTCACGACAGGCCAGCATCCAAAGCCCTGTGGGCGAAAATCAACGCCCCGAAGGACGACAATCCCCAAATCTGTCTGGTGACTGGCGAACGTGGGCCTGTTGCGCGTCTGCATCCTTCGATCAAGGGTGTCTGGGGCGCCCAGTCGTCAGGCGCCTCCATCGTCTCCTTCAACCTCGACGCCTTCACGTCCTACGGCCACGAGAAGGGGAACAACGCGCCGGTCTCGGAATACGCGGCCTTTGCCTACACCACGGCGCTCAACCGCATGCTGTCGGATCGCGATCACCGCATTCAGATTGGCGATGCCTCGACGGTCTTCTGGGCGGATGCCGAGGATGCGGAAGCGGCCCTGCTGGCGGAGGCTACGCTTGCATCAATGCTGGGGCTGAACCCCGACCTGTCCAAATTGGAGGAGGATGCGCGGAAAGAAATTGGCATTCTCCTTGAGAAACTGTGCCGGGGCAGTATCGACATTGCTGCCGACTTGGCCCTTGAAGCCGGAGATCTTGCCAAGAGAATCGATCAAGGCGTGCGCATTCATGTGCTTGGCCTTGCGCCGAACGCGGCCCGCCTTTCCATCCGCTTTTACTACGAAAGCGATTTCAAGGACCTGGCCCGCAACTACCGCGACTATGTGAACGACATTCGCTTGGACATGGGCGCCGACGATCGCCCGGTTTCAATCAACCGGCTGGTGTTGCGGACAGCCCCGGCGAGAAGGGACCGCAACAACCGGATCCGCTACGACACCGAGCAGGTGTCACCGCTGCTTTCCGGCGAACTGTTCCGCTCGATCCTGACTGGCGATCGTTTCCCGCGTGCTCTTCTGGCGCAAACCCTTATGCGGATCCGGTCTGATCATCATCTGGACAGGATCCGCGTTGCGCTGATCAAGGCGGTTATCGTGCGCGACATGCGCAAGGAAGGCCGCCTGCCAAAGGAGGACTATCTCGTGCGTTCCGACCCTGATGATCCAAATCCCGCCCGCCGTTTGGGCAAGCTGTTCGCAATTATTGAACGGGCGCAGCGCGCTGCCCTCGGCGACGACATCAACACGAATGTAAGAGACAAGTATCTGGCCTCTGCTGCGGCGACACCTGCGCAGGTCATGTCGAAGCTCATCATGTATGCCGAGCAGCACCACATAAAGCGTCTTCGCAACGGCCATTCCGACGCCAAGTGGATCAAGGATAGCGAGCACGCCAAGCGCGTGGGCCGAGGGATCGGAGCCGATCTGGGAAGACTGGCCGCCTCGTTCCAGGAGGGTTTCCCTGCCCAGCATTCCGACGAGGAGCAGGGCCTGTTTCTGATCGGTTACTACCAGGAACGCTACGGCAAGCGTGTTCCGGATGACGAGGGCGATGTGCCGGATGACGAGGAAATTGCGGATGAGGGGGACGAATAACCATGGTCGCGATCAAGAACCGCTATGATTTTGTCTATCTGTTTGATGTCCGGAACGGCAATCCGAATGGCGATCCTGACAACGGCACATGCCGCGCATCGAGCCGCAGACACAAAAGGGACTGGTGACCGACGTCGCCCTGAAGCGGAAGGTTCGCAACTACGTGGATCTGATGAAGGGCGGTCAGCCGCCCTATGCGATCTACATGCGGGAAAGGGCGATCCTGAATAACCTCCACCGGGAGGCCTACAAGGCGCTCGGCCTGCAGCCGGACACCAAGGGAAAGAAGCTGCCGAAGGAAGAAGCGCAGGCCCGCGCCATCACGCGCTGGATGTGCGACAACTTCTTTGACATCCGCGCGTTCGGTGCTGTCATGACGACCGAGGTGAATGCCGGTCAGGTCCGCGGCCCGATTCAGATGACCTTCGCAGAGTCGATCGATCCGATCGTTCCGCAGGAAATATCCATCACGCGGTCCTCGGTGACCAATGAGCGCGACATGGAGAAGGAGCGTACCATGGGGCGCAAGCACATTCTTCCCTACGCGCTCTATCGCAGCCATGGCTTCATTTCCGCCAGCCTCGCGGGCGATGAAACCAAGGGCACGGGTTTTTCTGAGGAGGACCTCGCGCTCTTTTTCGAGGCCCTGCGCAGCATGTTTGACCATGACCGCTCGGCCGCCCGCGGCCAGATGAGCGCCTGCAAGCTGATCGTCTTCAAGCACGGCAATCATCTGGGTAATGCTCGCGCCCAGGATCTGTTCGATCGCGTGAAGGTGGAAAAGAAGGAGGGCGTTGTCTATCCGCGCTCCTTCTCCGACTACATCGTCCAGATTGACCGCGACGGGCTTCCTGATGGGGTGGAGGTCGATGAACTCCTCTAGTGGCGGCCGCTCCGCCTTCCCGCTTCTCGTCTGAGGAATACCGATGGAGCGCGAGGATTTCATCCCCATCTCCGCGCTCCAGCATGCGGTCTACTGCCTGCGGCAGGCAGCGCTGATACACCTCGAGCAGGCGTGGGAGGACAACCGCTTCACCGCGGAAGGGCATGTAATGCACGCCGTGGCCGACAAGGGCGGCGGACGCTGGGCGCGGGGCCTGCGCCGGGTGATGGCCCTGCCAGTCGCCTCGGCGCGGCTTCGCCTGACGGGCATCATCGACGTGGTCGAGTTCCATCCGCAGGCGGATGGGCCTGAGGTCCCCTATCCCATCGAGTACAAGCGCGGCAGGCCCAAGCTTCACCGCGCCGACGAGGTGCAGCTCTGCGCGCAGGCGATCTGCCTGGAGGAGATGACCGGCGTGCCGGTTCCGAGGGGCGCGCTGTTCTATGGCGAGACCAAACGGCGCCTCGAGGTTCCCTTCGATGCCGGGCTGCGCACGCTCACGGAAGAGACGGCGCAGGCCTTCGTCGAGGTGATGGCATCGGGCAGGACGCCGCCGCCCACGGTTCTCAGGCAGCGCTGCCGGGCCTGCTCGCTGAAGGAGATCTGCCGGCCGGACGCCGTGGCACGGCCCGCAAGGGCCTGGCGCAGCCGCATGGTCGCGCAGCTTCTGGGGGAGGGCACGGCGGAGCCATGAAGAAGCTCCTCAACACGGTGTATATCACCACCGAGAACGCCTCCCTGCGCAAGGATGGCGAGAACCTCGTAGTTGAGGTGGAGGGTACGGAGCGCGGCCGCGTGCCCTTCCACATGCTGGCCTCGATCGTCGCTTTTGGTCCGGTGCTGCTGTCGCCGGCGCTGGTGGGCGCTTGCGCGGCAAGGGGCATCGCCGTCGCGCTGCTCGACCGCAACGGCCGTTTCCAGGCGCGGGTGGAGGGACCGGTGAGCGGCAATGTTCTGCTACGGCGGGCCCAGTACCGCATTGCCGACCGGCCGGATGAGATCGTGCGCTCGCTGGTCCTTGGCAAGGTTTCCAACCAGCGGTCCGTGCTCATGCGCGCGCTGCGTGACCATGACGGGGAAATGGACACTGCCGCACGCGATGCTCTTGCTGCCGCGACCGAGCGGCTTGCCCACATCATGCGCCGGGTGGAGCTGTCGGACGAGGACACGGACCGGCTGCGCGGCTCCGAGGGCGAGGCGGCCAACATATATTTCTCCGTGTTCGGTCACCTGATCCGCTCGCCCGACCCTGAGATGCGCTGGACCGGGCGTTCGCGACGGCCGCCGCTCGATCCCGTAAACGCGCTTCTTTCCTTCCTCTACACCCTGCTCGTGCACGACTGCCGCAGCGCCTGCGAAAGCGTGGGGCTGGACCCGGCGGTGGGCTTTCTCCATCGCGACCGGCCCGGACGGCCGAGCCTCGCGCTCGACCTGATGGAGGAGCTCAGGCCGGTGCTTGCCGACCGGCTGGCGCTGTCGCTCATCAACCGCCGCCAGCTGCGGGCCGGCGACTTCGAGCGGCAGGACAGTGGTGCTGTCTTTCTCACGGAAGAGGCGCGCAAGACCGTGCTTTCCGCCTGGCAGGAGCGCAAGCGCGAGCAGCGCCGCCATCCCTTCCTGGAGGAAAATGCGCCACTCGGGCTCGTGCCTTATCTTCAGGCGCAGTTCTTGCGCGGCATCTGCGCGGCGATCTCGATGCCTATCCGCCCTGGTTCTGGAAGTGATCCATGCTGGTGCTGGTGACCTATGACGTTGCCACGAACGACCGCAAGGGGGCCGCACGGCTGCGCCGCGTGGCGAAGGCCTGCCGCGACTTCGGCCAGCGTGTGCAGTATTCGGTCTTCGAGATCGAAGTGGATCCTGCCCAATGGACGAAGCTGAAGGCGCGGCTGGAGCAGATCATCGACCGTGAGACAGACAGCCTGCGCTATTACTATCTGGGCGCCAACTGGCGCGGAAAGATAGAGCACGTGGGAGCAAAGCCGGCCACCGATCTCGATGGCCCCTTGATCTTCTGAGGCAGCGCCAAGGGGTTCCGCCGTTCCTGTGCGAACCCCATGCGTGCCCGAAAGGGCCGGGAGATTCGCGCTTGGCCCAGCTCTTTGAAATCGTGAAGGAAATGTGCGATAGGATTTGTCGCCTGCGGCGACAAGGGCCCCTTTGAGACCTCTACTCGCGCTGCAGGCCCGATTTCCGCAATTGGTTCAAGCCATTGCGGCGCTAGCGTCACTTCCCGCGCGGAAGTGCGGGTAGAAACGACAGGCCCAAACCCTGACACCTACCCAGCAGGAGGTCACTTCCCGCGCGGAAGTGCGGGTAGAAACCCATTCCAGTTGCTTGACCCATACCGCGCCAGATCGTCACTTCCCGCGCGGAAGTGCGGGTAGAAACTCGCTGCCTCCGGCACCATCAACACCTCCGACGAGAGTCACTTCCCGCGCGGAAGTGCGGGTAGAAACACACGTGATACCGCGGCTGCGGATCTCGTCACGCATGTCACTTCCCGCGCGGAAGTGCGGGTAGAAACCTCGACACCGGCATCGGCACCGCGCGCGTCGATCGTCACTTCCCGCGCGGAAGTGCGGGTAGAAACGGCGACAAGCGCCTCGACCTCGGCCAGCTTATCTGCGTCACTTCCCGCGCGGAAGTGCGGGTAGAAACTAGCGATCCTCGCCGAGCTTGGCGTCGACCAGAACGTCACTTCCCGCGCGGAAGTGCGGGTAGAAACTCCTTGAGCTCGCCCTCGATGTGCATCTCTGTCAGGGTCGTTCCCCACGCGGGAGTGCGGGTAGAAACGACCTCGATGCCCTAGGGCAGGACAAATCGCGCCGTCGCTCCCCACGCGGGAGCGCGGGTAGAAACTCGACGCAGAATGGCGAGTAGATCTGCGTACGGCGTCGCTCCCCACGCGGGAGCGCGGAAAGAATGCGCGGCCGAGCGGGTTCAGGCACCGGCATCGTTTCGACCGGCTGCGACGTTGGAGGTTCAGGACGTTTGATCAGGCTGGGCTTGCGCGGGTCGGCTGCGGAAGCGAGCCAAGCATCCGCACGGGCGCGATAGATCGTTTCCGCAGCAGCCTCCCGGTTAGCGACCGTGTCATCGAGGCCCACCTGAGCCATCCGGTGGAGGACATCGCGCATGAAGGGCGTCCTGCCGGTTCCAGCCCGATCGGCAAGCATCTCCTTGCGCTCGCTCCGGAACATCTCGGCGATCCACGGGATGTCATCTTCGGTGGCTCCGGCGGCGAGCAGTTCGGCGTACACCTCACTGCCCGGATCGAAATCGAGGTCTTCCCAAGGGCCGTAGCGCTCCAGCACGCGGTAGGTCAGACCGGCCTGGCGGTCAGCCTGGCGATGTACCGGATCGCGCAAGCTCCGATTGCGCCTCGCCATGCGATCAAGGTTCTCGATCTCCTCGCGCATCGCCTCGATTTCGAGGGCGAAGATCCTGGCCAGCTGTTCCTTCGTTGCCATCCGCGCCTTGGGGACAAGTTCCAACTGCAAGAGCAGCGCGTTCAGGCGACGCGCCACCACAGACGCCTTCTTACGGTCAGACAGGCGAAGACTCAATGAGAGGCGAGCGTTCCTGCCCGCAGCATTGAAGCCTGCCGGAATGCGGGCCCGCCAGTAGAAGACCGGTCCGCGCAAGACGAGGTTCTCGACCTGGTGCCGTCGCAGTGCCATCCGCTCTTGTTCCCTCCAGCCCGGAGGCGATTGGGCATCACCTGTGGGCATCAGTTTTGGGCATCAGTTGCAGATGACGCGGCGGAGCCAAATCGGAAGCACGGAAAAGGTCAGCAATTTCAAGGAGATCGGAAGAGAAATGGCTGGGGAACCTGGATTCGAACCAGGACTAACGGAGTCAGAGTCCGCTGGTCTACCGTTAACCTATTCCCCAACAACCTTTAGGGACGGTGCCGTGTCAGACGTTCCGACCAGACACCCTCAGCAGCAGCGCCGCCGGTTGATCCATCAGCAAATCAACGTGGCGCTTATGTAACGATGCGGCGGCTTTAGTCAACCCTCTCATCGCATCAAAATGACAAAATTAACATCGCGCGGCATCCGGGCGCGGATGATGTGCGGAAAAGGCTCTGAAAATCAAATGGTTGAGAGGGTCGCCGCGGTGGTTGCTCGCATCGAGCCCGAGCTGCATTCACATTGGGGCGTTTGTTCGAAAGTATCGGGATGGTCCGGGACAGGAAGCATCGCTCTTGCGGCAGAATCAATTCCCGAGCGGCAGGCTTGCCTGATGAAGCGGTGTTTTGATGGTGCGGAAGCCTACGGCCGGATCCGGCGGTACGCTGGCGCTCTCGTTCAGGGTTGGGGCAGGAGAGCACCGGATAAGGGGAGGCAGAGGAGCGCGATGAGGGGCGTGGATCGGGAAGGCAGTGAGCCGATCTGATGATTTGCGGACACTCGTCTGGGTCTCTGTGAGGATGGGAGGCGTACCCCGATGCGGCGAGGGCGTGACGCAGGACTGGTGCAGGTGCACGGAACGGCTTGCGGCGAGGCGTTCCGGCGTCGGGTTCAGCGAACGGACCTGACGCAGGTCGCGCGGGCAGCATGGGAAGCCGCGCGGGCGCGCGATGGGCGCGGTGGTCGGGTTTGAAAGAAAGATGATGGTAGGGATTGAAAGAAACCGACCGGGCGTGGGCAGTCCGCGCAAGCGGGCTGGCGCGCCGACGGCCGCGGGCCATTAGAAGAGGCAACGCATCACATGATCAGCTTCCCAGCCCTCCGTGGTTAACTTCGTTCTTCAACGCGGTTAACTTTGTGGCCCGGTGCAGGAGCAAATGCGTTCGGGCCTCTTGGTCATTTCCTCAGAGACTGCTAATCTGAATTCAACGTGAGATAAGACGCCGCCCGCCGCGAGGCGGTTGCCCGGCGTGAAAGGATCAGCGGTGGACCACGAGCAACGTGACACACCGCCGGTCGCGAGTAAGGCTCGCGACAACTCCCCCGCCAGGGGTGGACGGACGCAGATGGCAGTCCGGCCAAAAGCGGCTCTCCCCGATTCGGGTGCGGAGCCGGTAAAACGCACGCGAAAGCGCCGGAGAAAGCGCAGCCGCAAACGCGTCTTTATGCGGGGTGGTGAGTCGTGTGTCCAGAAGGCGGCACCGGCGGACCAACTGAAGCCCAGGACCGGAGCGCCGCCAGCGGCGGCCGGGGGTGAAACTCCATCCGGCAAGGCAAGAGGCGATCGGCAGAACCCGGTCCGGTATTCTCTCAACCGGCCGGACGAACGCCTCTATGCCGCCCTCGACCTCGGAACCAACAACTGCCGGCTTCTGATCGCGGCGCCCACGCGGCCAGGCCGGTTCCGCGTGGTGGATGCGTTTTCGCGAATCGTGCGGCTGGGCGAGGGGCTTTCCTCCAGCGGAAAGCTGGGAGAGGCGGCCATGGAGCGTGCGCTGGCGGCGCTTGCCATCTGCGCGCAGAAGCTCGAGGGCAAGCGGTTCTCCGGCATGCAGCTCATCGCCACGGAGGCGTGCCGGGCGGCCTCCAACGGCGCGCAGTTTCTCGAGCGCGTTCGAAAGGAGACCGGCCTCAGGCTTACCATCATCGACCGCGAGACCGAGGCGCGGCTGGCGGTCGCCGGATGCAGCTCGCTGGTCGGGCGCGATACGGACGGCCTGGTGCTGTTCGATATCGGCGGGGGCTCGTCGGAGATCGCTCTGGTGGACCTCACCAAGAGGCGCAGCGGGCGGCTGTCGGACAATATCGTCGCCTGGACGTCGCTGCCGGTCGGTGTGGTTTCCATCGCCGAACGGTTCGGCGGAAGGGACGTCTCGCCGGAAAGCTTCGAGGCGATGGTAGAGGCGGTAAGCGAGCTGTTGCGCAATTTCGAAGGCGCTGACCGGCTCAAGCATGTGGCTTCCAGCGAGCGGTTCCATCTGCTCGGAACGTCGGGAACGGTGACGACGCTCGCCGGCGTGCATCTCGGGCTCAGGCGCTATGACCGGCGGCGGGTGGACGGGCTCTGGCTCGACCGGCAGCACGTCGACAGCATGATCCGGCGCATTCTCAGCTGGAACTTCGACCAGCGCAAAGCCAATCCCTGCATCGGCGAGGAGCGGGCCGACCTGGTGCTGGCGGGATGCGCGATCCTCGAGGCGATCCGCCGGCAGTGGCCGTCGGAGCGGCTCAGGGTCGCCGACAGGGGGCTGCGCGAGGGCATGCTCAGCGAGATGATGGCGCGCGACGGCGTGTGGCGCCGCAAGAGGTTCCATGCAGCAGCGAGAATAGCATGAAGGATGCGAAGGCAGGAGCGGGGATCAGGCAGCTCAAGACCCGCGTCAAGAAAAAGGGCAAGATCAAGAGCTCGTCCCGGCGCTGGCTCGAACGGCACCTGAACGATCCCTACGTGCACCGGGCGAATGCCGAGGGCATGCGCTCGCGCGCGGCCTACAAGCTCATCGAGATCAACGACAAGTACAAGATCCTGCAGCCGGGCATGAAGGTGGTGGACCTGGGTGCCGCCCCTGGCGGCTGGTGCCAGGTAGCGGTGAACATCGTGAAGTCCAAGCCTGAGGCGCCAAGCGTGGTGGGCATCGATTACCTGCCGGTCGATCCGATCCCGGGGGCGACGATCCTGCAGGCGAATTTCCTGGACGACGACGCGCCGGACCGGCTGATCGAGGCGCTGGGAGGCGCTCCCGACGTGGTGCTGTCGGACATGGCCGCGCCCACGACCGGGCACCGGCGGACCGACCACCTGCGCACCATGCACCTGTGCGAGACGGCAGCGGATTTCGCGGTCTCGGTGCTGAAGCCGGGAGGTCACTTCCTCGCCAAGACCTTCCAGGGCGGAGCCGAGGGAGAGGTGCTCACCATGCTCAAGCAGCATTTCGCCTCGGTGCACCACGTGAAGCCTCCCGCCTCGCGGGCCGAGTCCGTGGAGCTCTACATCCTGGCGCGGAACTTCAAGGGCAGGAAGGCGGCGCCCGGCGGGGAGGAGGCGGCAGGCGAGGGGCCTGAGGCGTGACGGCAGCAGGGCTGCCGCCCCCCAAATCCTGTGACATTTCAACGCCAGACACACATTTTCCTGTGTCGCAAGGGTTTCCAAGCGGCATGGAAAGTGGTACGAACCGGCGCCAATCCTGAAAGGGAAGTCAACCGCAGCAGGCCCCTGCAACAGCAAGGTGGCCGGCTTTTTCTATTCCGAGGACAGGCAATGGCGAAAATCATAGAGACTGCGACAGGATTTGAGGCACTCACCTTCGATGACGTGCTGCTACAGCCGGGCCACTCGGAAGTCATGCCGGGGCAGGTCAGTATCGCTACGACCATTGCCGGCATCGAGCTCAACCTTCCCATCCTGTCGGCAGCCATGGACACGGTCACCGAGTCGAAGCTGGCGATCGCCATGGCGCAGGCGGGCGGCATGGGTGTCATCCACCGCAATCTCACGCCGGCGGAGCAGGCCGAGGAAGTCCGCCAGGTCAAGAAGTTCGAGTCGGGCATGGTGGTCAACCCGCTGACGATAGGCCCGGACGCGACCCTGGCCGACGCGATGGCGCTGATGGCCGAGTACCGCATTTCGGGCATTCCGGTGGTCGAGAACGGCGGCAAGGGCGGCCATACCACCGGCAAGCTGGTAGGCATCCTCACCAACCGCGACGTGCGCTTCGCCTCCAACCCGAACCAGCCGATCCGCGAGCTGATGACCCACGAGAACCTGGTGACGGTGAAGGAAAACGTCAGCCAGGAGGAAGCCAAGCGCCTGCTGCACCAGCACCGGATAGAGAAGCTGCTGGTGGTCGATGACGCCGGCAACTGCGTGGGCCTGATCACCGTCAAGGACATCGAGAAGTCGCAGCTCAACCCGTTCGCAGCGAAGGACGAGCAGGGTCGCCTGCGCGTGGCCGCCGCGACCAGCGTCGGCGACGATGGTTTCGAGCGCGCCGAGCGTCTGATCGACGCCGGGGTAGACGTGCTGGTGATCGACACGGCACATGGACATTCGCAGCGAGTGCTAGACGCGGTGGCGCGCGCCAAGAAGATCGCCGGCAGCGTGAAGATCGTCGCCGGCAACGTGGCGACGCCCGAGGGCACGCAGGCGCTGATCGATGCGGGCGCGGATGCGGTCAAGGTCGGCATCGGGCCGGGCTCGATCTGCACCACGCGCATCGTGGCGGGCGTGGGCGTGCCGCAGCTCGCGGCCATCCTCGGCGCAGTGGAAGTCGCCCGCAAGCATGGCATTTCCGTCATCGCCGACGGCGGCATCAAGTACTCGGGCGATCTCGCCAAGGCGATCGCAGCCGGGGCCGACGCCGCCATGGTCGGCTCGCTGCTCGCCGGCACGGACGAGACGCCGGGCGAGGTGTTCCTGTATCAGGGCCGTTCCTACAAGGCCTATCGCGGCATGGGCTCGGTCGGGGCGATGGCGCGCGGCTCCGCCGACCGCTACTTCCAGGCCGAAGTGCGCGATACGCTGAAGCTGGTGCCGGAGGGCGTCGAGGGCCAGGTGCCGTACAAGGGGCCGGTCGCGGGCGTGCTGCATCAGCTGGCAGGCGGCCTCAAGGCGGCCATGGGCTACGTTGGCGCGCCGGACATCAAGACCTTCCAGGAAAAGGCGCGGTTCGTGCGCATCTCCGGCGCGGGCCTGCGCGAAAGCCACGCCCATGACGTCATCATCACCCGCGAGAGCCCGAACTATCCGGGCGCGCGCTGAGCCGCCCTGCCGAACGGGATGCACGAGTTTGCGAGGCCCCGGTACCGGGGCCTCGCCATTTCGTGAGGCAGGTTGCGTTGACCGGCATTGCCCGTGACGGCTAACCCGTAGACTGTTCTTCGCAAGAGGTTTGCGGGGGGGGGGGGGGGGGGGGGGGGGGGGATCAACAGCACGGACAAAGTCCATGTGGACAGGGCAGATTTCCAATTTCCGCGACCTCGGGGGCAGGATCACGTCCGACGGCGCACTGGTCGTTCCGGGACGGCTCTTCCGTTCAGCCCAGCTTACCGGACTGCCCGAGGAGGCCGCAAAGGAGCTGGAAGATCTGGGCATCCATGCCGTTTACGACTTCCGGACCGCCCAGGAGAGGAGTCGCTTTCCGGACACTCCGATAAACGGAGCGAAGAATATCTGGCTGAACGTCCTGAGCGACGATATGGGGTCGCTGGCCGCATCCCTGCAGCCCGTGTTCGAGGATCCGCGCAGGGCCAGTCACGAGCTGTCGACAGACAGGATCCGGGACCTATACCTGGGTGTCTACAGGAACTTGGTCAGCCTCCCGAGCGCGCTCGCCGCCTACGGTGCATTCTTCCGATCCCTGCTGGCGCAGCCGGAAACTCCCCGGCTGTTCCACTGCGTGGCCGGCAAGGACAGGACCGGCTGGGCGGCTGAGGTGTTCCTGTCGCTGCTGGGAGTGAGCAGGGAGGAGATCCTGGAGGATTATCTCCTCAGCAACAATCAGTTGATTGCGGCCTACAAGCCCATGGTCGAAGCTTTCGCCACGGCCGGAGGCGATCCCGAGATCATGGAGAACCTGCTTCTCGTTTATCCCGAGTATCTCGACAGCGCATTTTCGGAACTCTCCCGGGAGTATGGGTCCGTGCCAGCCTATTTTGCCGATGGACTGGGGATCGGCGAGGCGGAGCAGGCGGCCCTTATTACGGCCTACACCCTGAGGTGAGGGCGCAGCAGCGCCTCATGGGGTGAGGCGTCCGCCCGAACGTTGCGCGTCAGGGCAAGGCGGAAGACAGGCTGGCAACCAGCGTCCGGTGCGCTTTCCGCACGCTTTCTGCAAGTGCTTCGAAGTCCTTGTGGCGGGGATTGGTCTTGCGCCAGGCCAGGCAAATGTCCCGGTAGGGTACCGGCTGGGCGAAGGGCAGGATGCTGATGCCGGGCAGCTGTTCTGCCGAGTTGCGCGCGATTTCCGGAATGAGCGTAACCCCCAGGCCGTGGGAGACCATCTGCAGCAGTGTGGCGAGACTTGTGGCGCCGAAGCTCTGCATCGCGACGGGTTGGACCTTGCTGCAGATCGCCAGCGCCTGCGCGCGCATGCAATGACCTTCCTCCAGCAACATCAGGCGCTCGAGGCTCATGGACTCATGGGCGACCGGCGGGGCAATCCGGGCCACTTCCTCACGGGAAACAGCGAGCAGAAAAGGATCGCGGAACAGGGCGAGCTGGTCCACATCCGATCGCTCCAGGGGCTCGGCTGCAATGATCGCATCGAGATGGCCGTTGCGCAGCTCCTCCAGAAGCGTGTCGGTGATGGCCTCACGCAATTCCAGCTGCAGCCCCGGATGGGATTCCTTCAGACGGGGCAGAAGGTGCGGCAGGAGGTAGGGGGCGACGGTCGGAATGACGCCAAGGCCGAAGCGGCCCTGCAGGATGTCGCGTCCGCGCCTTGCCGCATGCTCCAGATCTTCCACTTCCGCGAGGATGCGCTGGATGCGGGGGCGCAACTCGATCGCTTCCGCCGTGAGCCTGATCGCGCCGCGGCCGCGCTCGAACAGCCGCACGCCGAGCTGGCCCTCCAATTCAGCGATCTGGGCCGACAGTGCGGGCTGGGTCACGCCTGCGAGCTGGGCTGCCCGCCCGAAATGGAGCACTTCCGCCAGATGTTCGAAATAGGCCAGCTGTCTCAGTGATACGCGCATAATAAGAAAACCTTATCAAGGAACACAGGATTTTCAATTGGCAATTATGGATCTGCGGTGGTTAGTTAGAACTGTTCCAAATTTCCGATGGTTCAGCAACGCGCGCCGCGCGTTCCAAGTGGTGAGGTTACAGCATGGTCGACAAGCCAACGATGACAACGACGGCTGGTGCTCCGATTCCGGACAACCAGAACAGTCTGACCGCGGGTGAGCGCGGCCCGGTCCTGCTGCAGGACTATCAGCTCATCGAAAAGCTCGCCCACCAGAACCGCGAGCGTATTCCGGAGCGCGTGGTG